>WNFV01001591.1_pt1 | contig 35687 bp, 33 predicted proteins | sample 5400101 | NCBI WGS metagenome assembly WNFV01 (sample SAMN13153361, study PRJNA577476) | soil metagenome | isolation source: 115 cm soil or saprolite under grassland replicate 1 | place: USA:California | collected 2016-06-15 | reverse complement strand
TGTCTGTGGTGGGTCGGGCTTGACCTTGATACCCGGTATTGCGCTGAGCACCCGCGCCACCGCCTGAGCGCGCTGATAGTAGGCGCTGAATCTGTCCAATCGCCGACGGAGATTGGCACGCGCGGACAGCACGAACGGGTAGAGCTGCACCAGGTTGCCGCCGTGGCGGCGCTGCCAGAGCTGCGCCTCCGCGATGAACGCGGCCGGGCCGGCCAGCGCCGCGCCGGCGATCGCGCCGATCCCTTTGTAAAAGGAGACATAGACGCTGTCGAAGATTTCAGCGATCTCGGCGTAGGAGCGGCCATAGAACGGGCCCGACTCCCAGAGCCGGGCGCCGTCCATCTGTACGGCCGCCCCGTGCTCGTGCGCCCAGGCTGCTTGGGCTTCGAGGTCCGACCACGACGGGAGTTGCCCGCCGATCTCGCGCTGCGGCAACTCGAGGAGCAGCGCGGCGAGCGGGCCCGGCATCGCGTGCAGATCGTCCAGGGTGATGAGCCGCCCGCGCTCGCCGACCAGTCGGCCGTGCAGCCCGTGCAACAGCTCGTAGCCCTTCTGTTCATGCATCTCGAGATGGCACGTCGGATGAAACGCGACCGTTGGATTTCGCGCGCGACCCGCCCAGATCCGCAGCGCGATCTGCTGGGCCATGGTTCCGCTGGGCAGGAAGACCGCTGCTTCCTTGCCCAGCAGCGCCGCGATCTCCCGCTCGAAGTCATTGATCAGGCGCCCCTCACCATAGCGATCGGGCTCCTCGTCGGGGCCAGCCTCCGCCGCCAGCTCGGCCAGGACTGCATGTGGCCGCTGCGGTCCGTGGCCAGACAAGAAGCGCTCACATCTCAGGAAGGTTTGCTCCCGCTCACGCTCCAGCCCATCATCCGAGTTCGTCATTAGTGCCCCTTCAGCGCGCCCACAACTGTCGCTGTCACGTCCAGCTTGGCGCGGATCAATTCTCGCACGCCCCCTCACCAGTCGCCCGAGTACAAAGGACGGTACATGCGCATCACTGGACTGCATTGCTTCCTGTGCGACGCCGGCTGGCGGCCGTGGATCTTCGTGAAAGTCGAGACCGACGCCGGGCTCGTGGGCTGGGGCGAGTGCAGCGACACACGCAATCCGTTCGGCGTGGCCGGCTGCGTGCGCGACTACGAGAGCTTGCTGCTGGGGGAAGACCCACGCGACATCCAGCGGCTGTACTGGGACATGCTGCGCGCCTCGCGCCAGAACCTCGGCGGTATCTCGCACAAAGCCATCGCCGGCATCGAACTGGCGCTGTGGGACATCAAGGCCCGAGCGCTCGACGTGCCGGTTTATCAGTTGTTCGGCGGACCGCTGCGCGATCGTATGCAGTTGTACTGGTCGCACTGCGGCACCACACGGGCGCGCCACGCCGATGTACTGGGGCTGCCGCCGCTCCGCTCGTACGACGACATCATGGCTCTCGGGCGAGAGGTTGCGGCGCGCGGCTTCAGCGCGCCGAAGACCAATATTGTGCTGCCCGGCGAACCCGCAAGCACCTACTTTCCAGGTTTCGGACGCGGCGCCAACACAACCGACGGTGTCGTCACGGGAGAGATCCTCGAGCGCATCGAGCACCTGATCGACGCCTTCGCCCAGGGCGCGGGCGCGAACACGCAGATCGCCCTCGACCTCAATTACAACTTCCGCCCCGCGGGGGCGATCAAAATCGCCCATGCGCTCGAGCGCTTCAACATGCTGTGGCTCGAATACGACATTTGGGATCCGACGGCGCTCTTGCAGGTCAGGCAGTCGATCGAACAGGACCTGGCATCATGCGAGAGCCTCGTCTCCACCCGTCAGTTCCGGCCATTCCTCGAAGCGCGCGCGATGGACACCGCGATCATAGACGTGCCCTGGAATGGTTTCGGGCAGGCGTACGTGATCGGACAAATGGCCGACGCCTATGAGCTGACCGTCGCGCCACACAATTACTACAGTCATCTCGCGGACCTGCACTCGATGCACTTGTGCGCGGTCTTGCCGAACGTCAGAATCATGGAGATCGACATTGACGATGTGCCGTGGAAAGCGGACCTCGTTACGCGCCAACCGGAAATCGAGAATGGTGAGATGCTGTTGCCGACAGGGTCTGGCTGGGGCACGGAAATCAACGAAGACGTCCTGCTAGCCCACCCGTGGCAGCGTGCGCCGACAATGGGCTATTGATGCCCACGCGCGCCATGATGGTGCGCACCCGCGCGCGATCCTCATCAGTCAACGCAAGCAGCGGATTCGAGACCGTTGGATGCTGAATCACGCCCATCTCGCATAGTGCCAGCTTGAAGCTGCCAATGGCACCGGCAGTGAGCGATCCGCCGCTGCTATTGCCATAGATCATCTGCAACGCGGCGATAGCCCGCTGCTGTAATTGGTTCGCGCGCGCCCAATCGCCCGACCGGACCGAGGAGCAAATATCGACATAGACGTCCGGAATGACGCTCGCCAGTCCGAGTACGCCGCCGTGCCCGCCAACCAGCATGGCCGCGTCGACAAAGTGTTCGGAGCCGGTCAACGCATGAAAGTCGGGAAGGTGCTGGGTCGCGATGAGCATGTCGCGAAATCCGGCCAGATCGCCACTGGAATCCTTGATACCAATGATCAGTCCCTCCTCGGCCAGGGCGCGCACCGTACTCGCCGCGATCTTGGTCTTGACTGCGCTTGGTACGTCATACGTAATCAGCGGCAACTCCAGGCGCGGGTGCAGGTAGCGGTAGTAACCAATCAGCTCCGGTTGGCTGGACAGGAAGTAGAACGGTGGCGTCGTGACCAGCGCATTTGCGCCCGCCTGGTGTGCAAGGTTGCCAAACGCAACACTCTCCGGCGGACTCGAATGCGCGATGCCGACCATGACCGGGACACGTCCTCGCGCCGCCGCGACCGTGCTGCGCACCAGGCGCAGCTTGTCTTCGATCGACAGCAGCGGACCTTCGCCAGTTGAGCCGAGTACAAGCAGGCCGTGTACGCCGGCGGCAATCTGAAATTCGACCAGCGAAACAACGGACGCTTCGTCGACATGTCCATCCGGATCGAGCGGTGTAATGAGCGCGGGCACAATGCCCTGCAGGGCCTCGGGCGGCATCGGTGCGCCTGGAGCGATCATCGTGTGGAGTCCTCCTGGTGAGCGAGAAGATAGGCGCCGTCGCCTGCTTGTACGCGTGCTGTTCGGCGGGCCATGACGACGATGCCGTCGGCCGGCGCGCGCAACTCTTCGACCGTCGTACCACGGTCATCGATGAGCATCGCGTGCGCAGTCAGCACGGGCAGGTCAAGCGCCGCATAGTCCGCTCCGCCAGGCACGATCACTCGTCGACCGCGATTGGCGCGCGGCGTTGAACGCGCCGGCCGGGCCAGTCGGCCGACTGAGCGCGTAGCGCATGTGGATGGTCTCAACGGCCGTGATGCGCAGGGGCTGACCTTGACACAAATTCAGTGTCACTTTAGACTGGCGCCGCCTTTGAAGCAACGGTGAATTTTTACGCCCACGCCTAGTGAGATGAGGAAGCCGCCTATGCGGATGATGAACTCGGCACAGTCGCTGACCGTGCTCGAAAGTCAACCGTGGTTGTGGGTGCCGCCCGGTTTTGCCATCGCGGCCACCGTCTTGTGCGCGAACTTTGTCGGCGACGCGTTGCGCGATGCGTTCGATCCGCGCATGGGTGTGCGCTGATGCCCAGCGTGGCCTTCACCGTTGAAGCCAATGAAGATTTGCGCGCGCTGGTCGTGGAGTACCTGGAGAAGGCGCTCGTGGGAGTAAAAGTATGACTGGCGTGAACACGCCAAGTGTCGTTCACCAGACCGACCCAGCCGCTTCCCTGGGCACTGGCATTCGCGCCGAGCGGCTGCGCCAGAATATGACACTGGCTGGGCTCGCGGAGCTCACCGGACTGTCAGCCAGCGCATTGAGTCAGATCGAACGCGGCGTTACCGACCCGTCGATCGGGTCGCTGCGGCGCATTGCTTCAGCCTTGCAAGTACCGTTTTTTCAGTTTCTACTCGAGCGCGAGAGCCCGGATCCCGTGGTCCGTAAGACCGAGCGGCGGACAATCATGTTCCCTAATCGCTCCCTGCAGTACCAGCTGTTGACACCCAATCTGCGCGGGCCATTTGAAATCCTCGCGATGGACGTGGCGCCAGGCGCGGCCAGCGGTGAAGAACCACTCGGCCACGACAGCGAAGAATGCATGCTCATTCTGCAAGGTGAGGTCGACGTCGAAGTCGCCGGCGTGACGTACCCGCTCAGCGCTGGCGACAGCATCTCCATTCAACGCAACGCACCGCACCGCGTTGTCAATCACGGTTCACGAAGCGCCGAAATCCTCATGGTCATCAGTCCGGCAGATACGTTCTGATGTCGATCGGGAGCACCATCGACGAGCTCGACACACCACGGGTGTTGATCGACCTCGACGTGCTCGAACGGAACCTCGAGCGCATGGCGCAGTTCGCGCGCGAGCACGGCGTGAAGCTGCGGCCGCATGCCAAATCACACAAAACGATCGGCGTGGCGACTCGGCAGCGCGCGGCCGGCTGCACTGGACTCACGGTCGCCAAACTCGACGAAGCGGAAGCCTTCCTCGACTCTGGTTTTTCGGATCTTTTCATCGCCAACGAAGTCGTTGGTCTGGACAAATGGCGACGTCTCACGGGGCTTCAGCACCGCGGTCGCGTGGCCGTCGGCATCGACAGCCAGCACGCCGCGGACGGCCTTGACGCCGCTGCACGGGCCGACGGCCTCCGGGCTTGGCCGCGCCGGAGTCAAACCGGGTCCAGCGGCGTTGGCCCTGGCGGAGCACCTGACCGAGTTGAAGAGTCTGCGTCTGGACGGACTGTTTACACATGCTGGCCATGCCTACGGCGCAGTATCGCCAGAAGACGTCGCACGCATCGGCCGCCTGGAAGGCGAAGTGCTCGTCGAATCGGCGGAGCTCTTGCGTGAGCACGGCATCAGCTGCGACGTGGTCAGCGTGGGCTCCACGCCGACGGCGTTGCACTGCGGAGCCGTCGCGGGCGTGACCGAGATACGCCCGGGCAACTACGTCTTCTACGACCGAATGCAAGTCGGCCTGGGTGTCGCCTCGCTTGATGACTGCTCGCTGAGTGTGCTGGCGCGGGTCATCAGTCGACCACAGCCCGATCGCGCCGTGCTCGATGCCGGCAGTAAGACGTTCGCGCTCGACCGCGGCGCCCATGGCATGGATGCCCTGGCCGGCTTCGGGCAGGATCGCCAGCACGGTCTGATCCTGGAGCGTTTGTCCGAGGAACACGCCGTCGTCCGCGTGGGCGATCAGACCGTCGACGTGGGTGACCGTCTGCGCATCGTGCCGAACCACGCATGCACCGTCGCCAACCTGGCCGAGGTGTTACTCGGCGTGCGCGCTGACCGCGTATGCGAGGTCATGCCTGTTCTGGTTCGAGGAGGAGGACGATGACGCCCCGCTTCAGCGAATGTATTGTGGTCGACGAGCGCGGGCATCTGCGCATCGAAGACCGCGACGCCGTCGACCTCGCCGCATGCTGAGCGGCGCATGACCCGCGTTCGGTGTGCCGTGATCGGCTCCGGCTTCGCCGGCTCCACGTATGCCGAAGCGGTGCGCTACGCGGCCGATGCAGAGTTGGTTGCAATCGCCGGCGGCCACCAGGCTGCTGACCTCGCCGCACGGCATGGCGTTGCCGTCGCTGATGTAGACGCTGTGCTCGATTCGGCCGATGTCGACGCGGTGCTGCTTGCCTCGCCGAATCCGTTCCACGGTCCGCAAACCCTGCGCGCTGCCGATGCAGGCAAGCACGTGCTGGTCGAAAAGCCCATGGCGCTGTCAGTTGCGGAGTGTCGCGCAATGGTCGAGGCCTGTCAGCGCAAAGGGGTTGTCCTGATGGTCGGCCACCACCACCGCTTTCGCCGCAATGGCATCGCCACGCGGATGCTGCTCGATCGCGGCACTATCGGCCGCGTCGACATGGCGGCCATGGTCCAGACCGAGCCGGACCAGACCACGTGGCTGACCAAACCGGAGAACGGTGGCTATCTGCTCGGTGGCGGAGTGCACGGACTCGATATGCTGCGCTGGTGGCTCGGCGACGTGCAGCGTGTCGCTGCACTGACCGGCCAGTACCGGGGCGAGCAGGTCGAGAACGGCAGCCTACTGCTGCTGGAGTTTGCAGGCGGCGCCCACGCTTCATTTCAAGAATCGGTGATTCCCGGCTCGGTGCCTCCGCCAGGCTCGGGCGTCGTCCGTTTCGATGCCGTACTCACCGGCGAGCGCGGCGTCCTCCAGGTCGACATGTATGGCGAGGTGCGCTCCAGTACCCGAGACGGTTGGCACGTGCACACCAGTTTGCCGGTGTGGGACGGTCATTACGCATTCTTGCGTATGGAGGCGTACGCCAGTCAGGTGCGCGAGTTCGTCGCGGCCATTCGCGAAGGGCGACCGCCGCGCGTCCCGGCAACGGACGGCTTGGCCGCGGTCGCCATCGTCGAAGCTGCGCATCGCGCCGCGGCAACGGGTAGCTGGCAGGAGGTAGAACAGCCATGACCACGGTCGATCTGCGCAGCGACACCCTCACCCTGCCGCCGGCCGAGATGCGCGCGGCGATGGCCGCCGCCGAATTGGGCGACGACGTGTACGGTGAGGACCCCACGGTCAACGCATTCGAAGTACGAGCCGCGGCCATGCTCGGCAAAGAAGCAGCGGTCTTTGTGCCGAGTGGCACCATGGGCAATCTGCTCGCGGTCCTGACGCACACTCGACCGGGCGACGAGATGATCTGCGGACAGTACGCGCACACCTATATCGCCGAAGCCGCCGGCGCGGCCCGACTGGCCGGCGTCTCGACGTGGACCGTACCTCAGGAGCGCGCCTCCATACGGCCGGAGGACGTCGTGGCGGGTATCCATCCGGCTGATGACGAGCAGTATCCGCGGACCTCGCTCGTGTGGGTGGAACAACCCAATCGCGGTTGGACGATGCCACTGTCGACACTGCACGCGATTTCGCAGGTGGCGCGCGCACGCAACCTGGCAATGCACATGGATGGTGCGCGCATCTTCAACGCGGCCGTCGCATTGGACGTCGCGCCGGCCGACATCGCCAGTAACGTCGACAGTGTCATGTTCTGCATCTCCAAGGGTCTCGCGGCGCCGGTCGGATCGGTCCTCGTCGGCTCGGCGGAATTCATTGCCCGTGCGCGCCGCAACAGAAAAGTCGTTGGCGGCGCCATGCGTCAGGCGGGTGTCCTCGCCGCCGCGGGCCTGTACGCCCTGGAGCACATGGTCGAGCGGCTCGCCGAGGATCATCGCAACGCTGCCCGCCTCGCCGACGGCGTACGGGCCCTGGGTTGGTCCGTCGATCGTGAAAAGGTGGAGACGAACATCTTCTTCGTGACGCCGCCGCGCGGTGTCGACGACGTTGCCAAGCGACTGGCCGAGCATGGCGTGTTGGTCAATTCGCCCTACGCTGGCGAATCGCTGCGCCTGGTGACGCACTACGGCGTCGAGCCCTCTCACATCGACCAGGCGCTCCAGGCCTTCGCGGCCGTCAGTCTCGTCACCGCCTGGTGACCGAATCCGTCGTCGCCTTCGTCGGTGTGTCGCACCCCCACGCCGAGATGTACCTCGAGACGCTCGAGGCGCTGGACGAAGTCCGCGGCATCGTCCTGCTGGACCCCGATAAGAGCGCCACCGCGACCACAAAAGTCCTCGATCGCTGTCATGACCTGCAGTCCGCCGTGCGGCGCGCCGATGTCACCCATGTCCTTGTCGCCCTGCCGAACGACCGCACGCCTGCCGCGCTCGTGCAGGCCATTCAGGCGGGCAAGCCCGTTCTGACGGAGAAGCCCGGCGCCCGCTCGGCTGCCGAGTTCGAAGCCGTCCTGGCCGCGCTCCAACGTCAACCGGTGCCCTTCGCCGTCGCGTATCTCAACCGTTGGGCACCTGCCATCCGCCAGATGCGCGACCTCTACCGTGCCGGCGCAATCGGCCGGCTCACGTCGGTCGAAATCCGCATGGTCACCACCCAGGTTGGCATGCGCAATCCGGCGATGTGGTTGTTCAACCAGCAGGCAGCCGGCGGTGGCGTGCTAGCCTGGCTCGCCTGTCACTGGCTGGACGCGTTGCACTATGTGACCGGCGACGAGATCGCACGCGTCCAAGCGGAATTGGCCACGGCGAGCAGCGAAGCCATCGACGTCGAGGACACGGCTGCTGTCGCGTTCCGCACCGCCGGCGGCGCGATCGGTTCGCTGCACGCGGGCTACCTGCTGGCGGTCGGCAACCCGGGCTACCGCGCGGCCGGACACGACATCGCGTTGATCTTGCGCGGCACGCTCGGCGCGATCTACTACACCGGCGGACGCAACGAAGCGCCGCTTTTGCTCGAGAGTGTCGCTCCAGAGTGGCGGGCCGCCGCGCGCCGCACCTATCAGTTCACGCCGTCGCCGTCGCCCGGTTACGGCGGCCAGGCCGGCCTGGACTTTTTCCGCGCATTTCTCACCGCCGGTCCCGATCACCCCACTCCGACCACCGCCCTCGACGCCCTGCGTGTGCTAGAAGTGCTAGACGCGATCTACGCCGCCGCCACCAGCGGCCAAGCCGTAGATATCCGCCGCCGCTGAGTAGCGCGAGCATCCAGCAGCGCTCCGGGCACGCGGACGGTACGCTGTTCTGCAGACGCGCATGGCGCTGGATGTCCTCATCCGAAATGGCCAGCTGATCGACGGCACGGGCAACCCCTGGGTCCGCGCCGACGTCGGCATCGTGGCGGGTCGGGTGGCCACCGTCGGCGTTCTTGGCAACGAGACTGCGCAGCGCGTCATCGATGCCAGTGGCCTGTTTGTCTGTCCTGGGTTTGTCGACATGCACGCCCATTCGGACCTGCAGCTACTCGTCCAGCCCGAATGGGCGGTCAAGGTCGCGCAGGGGGTCACCCTGGAGGTGATTGGCCAGGACGGTTTGGGTATCGCGCCGCTGACTGACGGGATCGTGGCTCCGTTGCGCCAGCAGCTCAAAGCCTGGAACGGCGATCCGCCCGAGATCGATTGGACCTGGCGCACGATGGCCGACTACCTGGCGCGGTTCGACAGTCGGGTGTCACCCAACGTGGCATGTCTGGTTGGCCACGGCACTATCCGCATGCAAGTAATGGGTATGGACGATCGCGCTCCGAGAGAAGCCGAGCTCCGTCAGATGCAGGCCGTCGTTCGCCAGGCCATAGCTGCCGGCGCGGTCGGCCTGTCGGCCGGTCTGACCTATGCGCCAGCGGTGTTCTCTGATGACGACGAGCTGGTCGAGCTCTGCCGACCCCTTACCGAATGGGGTGGTCACTACCAGCCCCACCACCGCAACTACGGCGCAGGTGCCCTCGAGGCCTACGCCGCCAGCATCGACATCGGGCGTCGAGCGAAGGTTGCTGTACACCTGACCCACGCCCACATGAGCACCCCCGCGAACCGCGGTCGCGGACCGGAGCTTCTACGGCTCGTGAACGAGTCGCGCGCGTCTGGTGTGGACGTTACGCTCGATAGCTATCCGTATCTGGCAGGCAACACCTACCTGCACGCTAGTTTGCCCAGTTGGGTCCACACGGGTGGCAATTCCGCCATCCTGGCTCGGCTGCGCGATCCGGATACGCGGCGGCGGATCGAGGCGGAGATGGACACCGTCGACTGGAGCCAAATCATATTGGCGAGCGTCTCGCGTGCGGAGAGCCGTCGTTTCGTCGGCTCCAGCGTCGCCGACGCCGCGCATGCCGCCGGCAATCCGTCAGCGTTCGACTTCTATTGCGACCTGCTCATCGACGATGACCTGGGCGTCGGCGCAATCAACTTTATCGGACACGAAGAGAACGTCCGCACCATCCTTCAGCACCCGGCGCACATGGCCGGAAGCGATGGCATCGTCGTTGGCGATCGTCCCCATCCGCGCGCCTGGGGTACGTTCGCGCGATATCTCTCGGAGTACGTGCGCGAGCTGGACCTCGTGCGGCTGGAAGAAATGATTCGCAAGATGACTGCACTGCCCGCGCAGCGTCTGGGTCTGGTCGACCGCGGTCTGATTCGGCCCGGCTTCGCCGCCGACGTGGTCTGCTTCGACCCACTGCACGTGCGCGACCGAGCCACATACGAGAATCCACGCCAAGCGCCCGAGGGCATCCCGTACGTGCTGGTCAACGGCGAAGTCGTCGTCGACAACTACCGGCATACGGGCAAAACACCAGGTCGAGTCCTGCGCCGGTCACCGACGCCTGCCCTCCCGAACACCATGCGCTGACGCCGTCGCAGTCGCCTCCCGCAATATGGATTGCACATCCGTGATACGGATGGTATCCTCGCGTTCCGATGGTCAATGAGGCCGCCGCGTCCGGGCTGACGCAATCTGTCGAACGCGCGCTGTCGATCCTGACCTGCTTTTCGGATAGCCAGCCGCGGCTGCGGGTCTCGGACATCGCGCGCCTGCAAGGTCTGTCCCAGAGCACGGTGTCGCGGCTGCTGGGCACGATGGAATCGCTCGGCTTCGTCGAGCGCGACCCGCAGACGGGCCTGTATCAGCTCGGTCTGGCGTTGGTCACGCTGGCCGGTGTGGCGCTGAACCAGATCGAAGTGCGCCGCCAGGCCATGGCGGAGCTGTCGAGCGTTGCCGCCGAGACCGGGCTGGCGGCCAACCTGGCCATCCTGCGCGACGACGCCATCTTCTACCTGGCGACCGTCGAAGGTCCGCGCGCGCCGAAGCTGTTCACGATGATCGGCAAGCGCAACCCGCTGCATTGCACGGGTATGGGCAAGGCGCTGCTGGCCCACTTGCCCGACGACGACCGCGAGGCCATCCTGGCCCGTCTCGGCTATCCGCGGTACACGCCAGCCACCGCCAGTTCAGCCACCGAGCTGCAGCCGATGCTGCAGCGCGTGCTCGAGCGCGGCTACGCAACTGAACGGGAAGAGCTGGCGTTCGGACGGGCGTGCGTCGCCGCGGCCATCCGCGACGCCTCAGGCCAGGTCGTCGCCGCGACCAGCATCTCGGGCCCGCTGAGCGCGCTCGACCTGGAGCGGCGCGAGGGCGAGTTGGCCAACCGTGTCATCGAGATGGCAGACCACATCTCGCACAAGCTCGGCTTCATCACCATTCCGCCAGCCGGTGGCGCTGGCCGTCAGTTGGCTAGCACTCGTGGCTAATTTGAGGGAGGGCTTCATGACCGATCCATCCGCCGCGCATCCGACGCAGTTGCTCCATCGGCGGGCCTTCCTGAGGCTAGCTGGGCTGAGCGTCGCCGCTCTGGGTCTGGCCGCCGCTTGCGCACCTACCACCACCACCACCACCACCACCACCTCCACCCCGCCTGCGCAACCTGGCGCTCCGACGGCAGCACCGGCTGGCCAGGCCGGCCCGGCGCAGACCGCCGCGAGCGGGGCGATCAAGTTCTGGCACGTGTGGGGTGGTGACCGCCAGCCGATTATCGAGAAAGTCATCGCCGATTTCCAGGCGCAGACGCCGAGCGTCAAGGTCGAGCACACCGTGCTGTCGCAGCAAGGGCTCCAGGAGAAGTACCTGACGGCCATCGCCGGTGGCGAGCCGCCGGACGTACTCATGCTGGTGACGCGTGACTTACCCAACTTCGCGTCGCGTGGCGCGCTGCGCGGTGTGGACGACCTGATTCAGCGCGACAAGATCGATCTGAAAACGACCTTCTATCCGGGCGAGCTGCAGACCAGCACGTATCAAGGCAAGCTGTATGGTCTCCCTCTGACGGCCGGCGGCTCGAATTACCTGGTGTTCTGGAACAAGGCGCACTTCCGTGAGGCGGGTCTGGATCCGGACAAAGCGCCCAAGACCTGGGCCGAATTTGCCGACGCATCCAAGAAACTGACCAAAGTCTCCAGTGGCAACGTCGAACGGGTCGGCTCGCTGTACTGGATCAGCGACAACAACTGGCACAAACAATGGGCCTATAGCAACGCGGCCACGCTCTACTCCGAAGACGGCATGAAGGTCATGTTCGATTCCAAGGAGAGCGTCGAAGCGTTGAAATACATGCTCGACAATCTCGAGCGCGACGCCGGCGGGTATGAGAAGGTGCGGTCCTTTGCGACGCAGCCCGGCCCTGGCGGTGCCGAAGGCAACCAGTCGTTCTTCCAGGGCAAACTGTCCGTGCACCTCAACGGGGTATTCCACTTCTTGCAACTCGAGAAGGAAGCGCCGTCCCTGGAGTACGGCGTGGGGGTGTTCCCGTTCAACGACCAGAACCCGGCGGCCAAGCCGGTGCAGCTTGTGGACGGTGTCTGGAACTACATGATTCCCAAGGGCGCCAAGAATATCGACGGCGCGTGGGAACTGATCAAGTACACCACCGCCGGCCAGGGCCAGGCCGACTTCTTCAAAGCCCAGGGACGCCCGAGCGTCGTACCCAAGTACAACGAGGATCCGGAGTACACGAAGGCCAACAAGTACTGGCCGGTGGTGCAAGACGCGTTGAAGCAGACGCGGGCATTGCCAGTGACGCCGGTGTACGCGGAGGACATGAAGATCCTGGCGCAATACACGGAGGAGGCGCTGCTCAAGAAACGCAGCCCGGAGGAAGCCCTGCGCATGGCCACCGTGGAAGCGCAGAAGGTCCACGACGAGAAGCTCAAAGCCTAAACTTGCCCCGACACACACGCCTTGCAGTGCGCGAGGCGCTCTGGGGCTACTTCTTTGTCTCGCCGTTCATCATCGGCTTCGCCCTGTTTTCGGCGTTTCCGATTCTGGCGGTGCTGTACCTCGGCTTCACCGAGTACAGCGTCTTCGAAGCCCCCAAATGGGTTGGCCTCAAGAACTACATCAAGATTTTCACCGACGACCGACTGTTCTGGACCACACTGTGGAACACCACCTACTACGTGCTGTTGGCGGTGCCCGGCCAGATGCTGCTCGGCTTCGGCGCGGCGCTGCTACTCAATCAAAAGGTGCGCTGGCTCACCTTCTGGCGCTCCGCGTTCTACTTGCCAGTGGTGGTCCCGTACATCGTCTCGTCGATCCTCTTCGTGTGGATCCTCGAGCCGCAAGTTGGCGTCCTGAAGTTCGCCCTGGACCAGGTCGGCATCCCCAGCCCGCAGTGGTTGCAAAGTGAGGTCTGGGCCAAGCCGGCCATCGTGCTGCTCAGTTTGTGGCACATGGGCAGCTACATGCTCATCTTCCTCGCTGGCTTGCAGGGCATCCCTGAGCATCTGTACGAAGCCGCCGACCTGGACGGTGCCGGTCCACTCACCAAACTGCGGCACGTCACCATCCCGATGCTCACGCCGACGATCCTGTTCAACCTCGTCGTCGGCATCATCAATAGCTTTCAAGTGTTCACGTTCGCATATGTGATGACCAAAGGTGGACCACTGAATTCGACGCTCTTCTATGTGTATTACATTTACCAGCGCGCATTTCAATTCTTCGAAACCGGCTATGCCTCGGCGCTCGCAACCATTTTGTTTGTCGTCGTGCTGCTCGTGACGCTGGCGATCTTCAAGTGGTCCAACCGCTGGGTGTACTACGAAGGTGGTGTGCGCTGATGCGCGTGAGTCGAGTCGCGATTTACACACTCTTGATCCTCGGCGCGTTCATGGCGTTGTTCCCGCTGTACTGGATGCTCAGCACGTCGCTCAAGCTGCTGCCCGAGACACGCACCTACCCACCCATCTTCTTCCCGCTGCCGCACTGGGAAAACTATCCGCAGGCGCTCACGTTTCAGCCGTTCGCACGCTATTTTGCCAACTCGTTTCTCATCGCGGGCGCCGTCGTCGTAGCCGATCTCGTGTCGTGCTCCTTTGTCGCCTATGGCTTCGCGCGCCTGCGTTTCCCCGGCCGCGACTTCCTGTTCATGGTCCTGATCAGCACGATGATGATCCCGTTCATCGTGCGCCTCGTGCCGCTGTTTCTGCTGTTCCAGCAACTCAAGTGGATCAATACCTATCTGCCATTGATCGTGCCGGCCCTGTTCGGGACGCCGTTCTTCATCTTCCTGCTGCGCCAGTTCTTCCTGTCGATTCCAGGTGAGCTGGCCGAGGCAGCCCGCATAGACGGCGCCAACGAGTTCCGCATCTGGTGGCAGATCTACTTGCCGCTGTCCGGTCCGGCGCTGGCGGTCGTGGCCATCTTCGCCTTCCAACAGAGCTGGAACGACTTTCTCGCGCCGCTGATTTTCATCAATGATACAGACAAGTTCACCGCCGCGCTGGGGCTCGCCCACATGCTGTCTCAAAGTGGCGCATCGACGGAGTACTGGAACCTGCTTATGGCCGCGGCCACAATGACCGTCCTTCCCGTCGTGGTCCTGTTCGTGACCATGCAGCGTTACTTCGTGCGCGGCGTCGCGCTCTCGGGTATCAAAGGATGAGCGGACCCACGACGCGCATCGCCGACGTCACGGCCTATGTCATCGTGGGCAACAAGGACTACGTCGCCGGCGCCGGGCTGACATCCGTGAGGCCGACCAGCAGCCGCGCCTTGGCCGACGTCGGGGATCTCCACATCTGCGCCTACCCACCGCAGGCCCAATCGTGCCTGGTCAAGATCACCACCGAGAACGGCACCGTCGGCTGGGGCGAGGGTCATGCCCCGCTCGGCCCACGCGTCACCCAGGCGGTTGTCGAAGACGTGCTCGCGCCGCTGCTCATAGGCGAGGACCCGCTGCGCATCGCCTATCTGTGGGAGCGAATGTACGGCTCGATGCGGCTGCGCGGCCACGTGGCCGGCTATCAGCTCGAGGCGATCAGCGGCGTCGACATCGCACTGTGGGATCTCGCCGGCAAGCTGCTGGACCTGCCCGTCTATCGCCTGCTGGGTGGACCGTTCCGGGCGGATTTGCCGGCGTATGCCTCAGGCGTTCCAGGCAGCACAACGGACGAACGCGTGCAGTCAGCGCTCGCCTTCGTCGATGCCGGCTATACGGCCATGAAGGCCTCGATCGGCCGTGGCGATATCGACGCCGATCTGGCCGGCATCGACGCCATCGCCGCCGCGGTGCGCGCCAGCGCGGACCTCATGGTCGACGCGCACGGAGCCTACACCGCCGACAACGCGCTGTACGTCGGACGCGCGCTGCAACAGATGGGCGTCACGTGGCTCGAAGACCCGCTGCCGCCCGAGGACGTCGACGGCTACGTGCAGCTCACCGCGGCACTGGACATGGCCGTTGCTTCCGGCGAGACAGAGTGCACACGCTGGCAGTTCGAGGAGCGGTTGCGGCGTCGGGCTGTGGACGTCATCCTGCCCGATATCTGTCGCGCGGGCGGCATCAGCGAGGGACGCCAGATCGCGACGGTAGCGAGCCTGCACAACACGCGCTGGGCAGCCCATGTCAGCATGGGCACGTCGGTGCACGTGGCCGCGGCGGCACATCTGGCCGCGGCGAGCGCCAATTTCCTGATCTTCGAGTTCTCGAGTACGCCGAATCCGATCGGCGACTGCTTGCTGACGCAGCCGCTGCGTCCCGAGTCCGGCATCCTGCGGGTGCCGGATGGCCCAGGTCTGGGCATCGAATTCGATCCTCAAAAGCTACAAGAGCACATCCAGGATGCGCGGCCGCTCGCGACCGCCGGGAGGACCTGACGTTGTTTCGAGGCGTGTTCGCCATTCCGCCTACGCCCTTTGACGACGCCGGCAATGTCGACGAGGCATCGCTGCGCAGTTGCGTCGACTTTTGTGTCCGCGCCGGGAGTCACGGCATCGTGGCACCGGTCAACGCCAGCGAATCGATCGCGCTGACCGATGCCGAGCGACTGCGCGTCGCCGAGGTGCTGGTCGAGCAGGCAGCCGGGCGAGTGCCGGTCGTAGTCGGTGTCTCGGGCATCAGCACCGCGGCCTCGGTCCTGTATGCAGGCCACGCCGCGCAACTCGGCGCGGACGCGATCATCGCCATGCCGCCGTACGTCCGACACCCACCCGCCGACGAGATCTTCGACTTCTACGTCGAGGTGGCCCGCGGCGCCGACGGACTGCCGGTCTGGATCCAGGACTACGTTGGACCGGTCGGCACGCCCATGCCAGCCTCGCTCCTGGCGCGCGTGCTCAAAGAGATCCCAGGCGTCGACTTTCTCAAGGAGGAGACAGCCTTTGCGCCGCAGGTCATGACCCGCGTGCGCGGGCTGGCCGGCAGCGCGCTCAAAGGGGTGATGGGCGGCATGGCGGGCCGCTTCCTGCTCGAGGAGTACCGCCGCGGCGCGTGCGGCACAATGCCCGCCTGCGAAGTGGCCGACGCGCACGTGCAGGTGTGGGATGCGCTCGAGCGCGGCGACGCGGACGAAGCACGGCGTCTGCACACCCAGCTGCTGCCATTGCTGAACTACGAGGCGATGTACTCGTTCACCATCTATAAGGAAGTCCTGCTGCGGCGCGGCGTGATCCGCTCGGCGAAGACGCGCGTGCCCGGTGCGGGCCAACTGGACGCGGAGAACCATCGCGAGCTCGACGCGTTGCTGCGCGCACTGGAGCCGCTGCTCACGGCAGGTGCAGCCACGGCTCGCGACACCGCGGCATGAGAATCGACAAATCCGCACTATCAGAGCTCAGGTCACTAACCCGAAGATTGACGACGGGCTCGTCCACCGTGTTCGACTACCTCGGCACAAGGGACATGCCCGCCTCGCTCGAGGCAGTGACGCGTCAGCCGTTCACCACCGCACCCGGTGCTGCATCTGCGCCGACATCGGTCATCGTCTCGAGCAGACCCGTCGTCAGGTCGACGTGGCGGATGGTGCTGCCGACCGTGTAGTAGCCGAACGGCCACATCATCAGCACGCCGCCGCGGGGGAGACCGGCCAGCCGAAACGACGGGCCGGTCTCCATGGTATTGCTGACAAAGACACGCACCCATACTCCGTCGTCGGTCTGCTGGGTGAGCGTGCCGAGCGTGCCGTTGTTGGGAAAGCTCAAGCCATCGGGGACGACCACGCCCGACCAGTCTTCCGGCCACGGCAGCGAGACGACCTTCGTCGCGCCGGTGCGGACCACACCCAGGCGCTGGTCAGCACTGACCAGATAGAGCGCACCGTCGTTCGCCATGCCGGCGCCGACGACATTGCGCAGCGACCCGTCGATGGCATCGTGATGGCCTCGCAGATCGCCGATCGCGACTTCACCCGCGTCGAGGCAGAGCAACGCCGCGCGCCAGCCGCTGATGACGAGCCGATCGCCACACCCGGGCTTGTCCATCACCGCCCCGAGCGGCCGCATCGTGTAGTCGTTGTACCCATCGACCCAGGCGTGGTCCGCGTCCGACTTGAGCACATAGACGCGCCCATCAGCGCTGGTCTGCATCGCGCGTGGGTCGTCGACGACGTCCTGGACACCGGTTTGCGCACCGCGCTGGTTGCCCGACGTCACGTCGAACACCCGCAGGCGATGCATTCCTGGTGCATCCGCGTCCAGCACGTACAGCCACTGGCCGGTTGGCGACACGGCCAGACGTGCCACGCCATTCGTGGCAATCCGATAGCGCGTGAAATGGTTGAGTAACGTCACCGCACTGACCTGACTGGCAGTCGTGACAAATACGGTCTGTTGTTGGATCGCGCCCATCATGTCGTCGACGTTGATGAGCGTGGGCGTCGGCACCGCACCAATGCGAACCGGCGTGGCCGTCGGCACTGGCGCGGTTGGTACCGGCACCGTTGGCGGTAAGCTCGTCGGCCCTGGCACATTCGCCGTTGGCGCTGGGTTGCTCGCGGTCGGCGTGGTCGCAGTCGCCTGACACGCCATCACCACGACCAGCGCACAACTGCCAGACGCCAGCGCGCGCAGCGAAGTCATGCCAGCCGGCGCTGACCGGAGTAGACGACGAGGCCTAACACGGCCATAGCCAGCAGCGCCAGCACTGGCAGCTGCGCGGGCGAAATCGGCACGGGCACGCGCGCCGACGTATCCAGCGGCTCAGCGGCCGGCAAATCACCCGCCGGCGCGGCGCCACCAACCACCTGGTGCACATCGAAGCTGATCGGCTGGACATCGCCGCCAACCACGAGCTGACCGTCGAAGCGCGCAGCGCGGAACGGGAAGAACACGCCGGCGTAGACGCCTCCACTGGCGTCTGCATTGACCAGCTTGAGCGGCACGCCCAGGCACTTGGTCCGATCTCCGTCAGTCTGCATCACCACGGCCTGCGCGGCCTCAGGCAACGAACCCGAGACACGATTAGCCACGTGCACCACCAGGGTGACAGGGTGGCCGTCGGTCCACCGCTGACCGTCGCGCGTTTGCAGGGCAACCGAGTCGAGACACCACGTGCACTCTGCTGCCGCTGCCGTTCCTACTTGGCTCAGGATCAGACCGAGGACAAGCAGCACGAAGAGCCGCCGCATACGCGTACCTCCAGACGAGTGTGTTCTGCTTCGAATACACCGGGCGGAGGCAGTCGGTTCCATCACTCAGCCGCGTCGACCAGATGGCCAATGTAGCTGAGCCGCCGCGGATCGATATGGTCCGCGTCTCCGTCGAGAATGCGTCGAACGTCAGCCAGCGCCGCAGGCCGAACGCCCGGGCGCGACACCGCCGCGCACCAGCGGCGCCACGTAAGACCTGCCCGCACCTCAATCTCGATGCCATTTTTTATACTGACTTTTCGACAGAAATCAATGTTGCAGTTAATTTTCTCAACATGCAATGGGAATTCGCCTCGATTCGCCTATGTACGGCATAGTCAGAGAACGCCGATGATTGGCCCCAACTACGTTATCGAAGCGCGCAGCCTGACCAAGTCCTACGCCAAAACTGAGGTCCTGAAGGGCATCGACCTGCAGGTCGAGCGCGGCACCATGCTCGCGCTGCTTGGCCCCAACGGCGCCGGCAAGACCACCACCGTGCGAATCTTGAGCACCCTGCTCGGCTTCGACGGCGGCACTGTTCTGGTCGACGGCCACAACGTGCGGACTGAGCCTGACAAGGTCCGCGCCGTGATCGGCCTGACCGGCCAGGCGGCGGCGGTGGATGAGCTGCTGACGGGGCGCGAGAACCTGGTGATGATGGGCCGGCTGTACCGCCTCACCGCCGCCAGCGCCAGGATCAGAGCCCAAGAGCTACTCGAGGAATTCGATCTGGTCGAGGCCGCCGGACGGCCGGCCAAGACCTATTCGGGCGGTATGCGCCGGCGGCTGGACCTGGCGGTCAGCCTGATTGCGACGCCACCGGTATTGTTCCTCGACGAGCCCACGACCGGCCTTGATCCGCGCTCGCGCCTGGCTATGTGGGAGATCATCAAGAACCTGCTCGCGGGCGGCACCACCATCCTGCTGACCACTCAGTACCTCGACGAGGCCGACCAACTGGCTGACCGGATAGTGGTGATCGATGGCGGCAAGGTGATCGCTGAGGGCACCCCGAGCGCGCTGAAAAGCAAGGTGGGCAACGACCGGCTCGAGCTTACGTTTTTGGACGACGAGTCGTTCAGTCGCGCCGTCACCGAATTGGGCGAGGACATCATCGACTCGAACGCCAAGGAATTCTCGGCCACCGTCGTGATCAAGGACACCAATTCGGACGTGAAGCGTGCCCTGGATATGCTGGCCGAGGCGGGCATCGCGGTCCAGTCCCTGGCCGTCCACAAACCAACACTTGACGATGTGTTCCTATCGCTGACCGGCAAGCCGAAGCCGACCGAAGCCGTAGAGGTCAAGTAGATGGCGACTCCACTGGTGTTCGATCGACGGCCGCGGGCGGTGATGGCGGTGAACGACTCGCTGATCATGATCAGGCGCAGTTGCACGCACATCATCCGCAACACCGACCAACTCCTGGGCGCGTTCTTTCAACCGATCATGTTCCTGGTGCTGTTCGCCGCCGTCTTCGGCGGCGCTATCTCGAAAGCACTGCCGCCCGACGTCAGCTATCTCAATTTCCTGATGCCCGGCATCATCGTGCAGACGCTCGCCTTCGGCTCCACCACCACCGCCGTGGCTATCTGTAACGATCTCCAGAAGGGCATCGTCGACCGCTTCCGGTCGCTGCCGATGTCGAGCCTGGCGGTGCTCAACGGGCATGTCGCGGCGGACCTCCTGCGCAACACCATCTCCACGGTCGTGATGCTGGTGGTCGGCCTCGTGATCGGCTTTCGCAGCAATGCCCGCTTTACCGACTGGCTCGCGATCGTCGGCATCGTCCTGCTCTTTACGCTGGCCTTCTCATGGCTGTCGGCCATCGTCGGGCTGGTGGCCAGGAGTGTCGAGGCCGTGCAGTGGCTCACGTTCGTGTTGGTTTTTCCGCTCACCTTTGCCAGCACGACGTTCGTGCCGGCCGAAGGCATGAACCCGATCCTGAAGATCTTCGCCGAGAATCAGCCGATCACCCAGATCGTCGAGGCGGTTCGGGCATTGATGCTCGGTGAGCCGATCGGCAACTACGGCTGGCGTTCAGTCGCGTGGAGCGTTGGCATCCTGCTGGTCGCGGTGCCGCTGGCATCATGGCTCTTCCGCCGCCGCACTTCCAGCTAACACGCGCCGATCGTCCCCTCAGAGAAGAACGCAGGCTAGTTCGCCATCCGGGGGCGAGGGCCCACTCGTACTCCTACAGACGAGGTTTGAGCCTTGTGGGCGTCAGGCTGGCGGCAAGTCAATACCACAGCGCAAGCGACGAGGTGCTGGTGCGCGCCTGCCGCGCTGCCGACGCCGACGCGTGGGAAGTGCTCGTGGCCCGCTATCGGCGGCTGGTCTATGCGTCGCCGTGCGCGCCGGCTTGGACGAGGACCTCGCGGGTGAGGAGTTTCAGCGCGTCTTCACGCTGCTCGTAGAGCGGCTTGACCATGTCGACCAGCCCGAGCGTATCCGCGCCTGGATCGTGACCACCGCGAGCCGGGAGGCGCGCCGCATGCGCCAGCGCCAGCTGCGCGAGCCCAGCTTCACCTCATCGGTCGGTGGCCAGCCAGATTCATCGGAGGGGAGCGCGAGCTGGCGGACCAAGCGCCCCTGCCCGACGAGGTGCTCCTCGGCCCCAGCGTGCGGCCGATCTTCACGCCGCCCTGGAATCGCTGCACCTTGTCAACAGCCGAATGCCTCGTCGAGCTCGGATTCCGAGTGCTGTCTCGTGACTCGAGCGCGGGTGAGTTGGTGCTGCCGGGATTAGCCGAGTTGCCCATCACGTTCGACTGGTTTGCCAAACGCAAAGGTGAGCTACTCAGCCGCGCCCAACGTGGCGACCTCCTTGCGCAGCGGATCGCGAGCACTCGAACCGTCGGCATCATGCTCCATCACGCCTTGATGGACGCCGACGAACTGGTCGCGTGGCGCGACCTTCTATGCCTGCTCTGCAATCACCGCCACGCCCGCGTCAGCCGTATGAGCGCCGTTGCTCACCTCGCAACCTGATCGCTGCCACGCGACCTGCGCGGCCAAGCCTTCACGCAGCGGCGTGCGCGGTTCGAACCCGACATCGCGGCGCAGCTTGGCAATGTTGGCCATGGTGCGCCGCTGGTCGCCGGGCCGACGCGGAGCGTGCTCGACGATCGCCGCCCGGCCAGTGAGCTCTTCGATTGTTGAAAGCACCCACTTCACCGAGCGCGCTTCGCCGCCACCGGCGTTGTAAACCTCGCCTGGACAACCCCGAGCCGCCGCAAGCAATGTCGCGCTGACGCAATCGTCGACGTATGTGTTGCCGCGCGTTTGCTCGCCATCGCCGTAGATCACGACCGGCTCATCTCGCAGCACACGCCGAATGAACGTGTAGTAACCCATATCGGGCCGCTGTCGCGGGCCGTACACCGAGAAATAGCGCAGCACCACACTCGGGACGCCGAATTCGGCGTGGTATGCCACCGCCAGCCGCTCGGCGGCAAGCTTGGTGGCGCCGTAGGGCGAGATCGGGTTGAGTGGCGTCTGTTCGTTGCCCGTCGCTTCGCGTCCATAGACGGAGGAGGTGGATGCGTGCACGAACGCGCTCAAGTCACGCGTTCGGCACGCCTCCAGCAGCCGCTGGCTCGCCAGCATGTTGCACGTCATGTACAACTCGAAGTCGCTCCAACTCGCACTGAGGCCTGGCATCGCAGCCAGGTGAAAGACCGTGTCGACGCCCTCGAGCGCACCCGTCAGGTCACCCGCGCGCAAGTCGAGCTCACAGAATCGGAAGCGCGGCTTCTTCTCGAAGCTCGCGATATTGGCCGCCTTGATGCAGCGCGGGTAGTACGGGATGAAGCAATCGATTCCGACGGCCTCGTGTCCTTCCGCCAGCAGGCGTTCCACGAGATGTGAGCCAATGAATTCGGCTGCCCGGTGACGAGTTGCCGCACTCAGTAACAGAGCAGCCACGAGCCAGCAAAATACACGCATGCGCCGGGGCATGCCGCGTACGAGCCCGTTATGCGAAGTGACAGGCGGCGAGGTGCCCGTCCGCTTTCGGCTCGAGCGCGGGTTCGATTTCCGAACAGATGGGCTGGGCAAGTGGGCACCGCGGGTGGAACCGGCAGCCGCTGGGCGGGTTCAGCGGAGTCGGGATTTCGCCGGCGAGCGGTTGCATGCGGCCGCGGCGGGCCGGGTCGATGGCCGGGATGCAGTCGAGCAGGGCGCGCGTGTACGGATGCCGCGGCTGGGCGTACAGGACTTCGCTCGGAGCGTCCTCGACGATCTTGCCCAGATACATGACCAGCACACGCTCGGTGAAGTGGTGGACGACCGCCAGGTCGTGCGAGACGAGCAGGACCGTCAACTGCAGGTCATCGCGCAGATCGGCCAGCAGATTCAGCACCTGGGCCTGGATGGACACGTCCAGGGCGGACACCGGCTCGTCGGCGACGATGAAGCGGGCGCCGACGGCAAGTGCGCGAGCGATGCCGATGCGTTGGCGTTGACCACCGCTGAAGTGGTGCGGATAACGATACAGAGCGCGTTCATCCAGGCCGACACGGCTTAACAGACCGACGATGCGCGCGCGGTTAGAAGCGTGATCGCGCTGGCCATGGGCAAGCATGCCCTCCTCGACGATGTCGAGCACGCGTTTACGCGGATCGAGCGAGGCATATGGGTCCTGGAAGACCATCTGCATGCCGCTGCGCAGCCGGCGCAGTTGCTCCGGACCGAGGGACGTCAGCTCCGTGCCTTCGAAAGTAACCGTGCCGCTCGTCGGCTCGATCAGCCGCAGCAGCAGCCGACCCAACGTGGACTTGCCGCAGCCGGACTCGCCGACCAGGCCCACGCTCTGGCCCTCGCCAATCTCGAGCGACACGTTGTCGACCGCCCGCACCCACGCCGGCGGGCGCACAAACGGCAGCCCGCCGCCGGCCGGAAAGTGCTTGGTCAGACCGGCAGCTGAGACGATTGGAAGTGCTGTTGCCATTGTGGTTCGTGCGCGAGACAGCGCACCTTGTGGTCGGGCGCGGCGAGCTCCAGGGCAGGTGTTACCTCACGACAGATCGGCGCAGCGATCGGGCAGCGCGGCGCGAAATGACACCCCGTCGGCAGATCGATCAAACTCGGCGGCGCGCCCTCGATCGCAAGCAGCCGCCGCTCACGGCGGCCAAGACTGGGCAGCGACCCGAGCAGCGCGCGCGTGTACGGGTGGCGCGGCGCGCCAAACAACTCGTCGACCGGCGCCTCCTCGACGATGCGTCCGGCGTACATCACCGCGGCGCGATCGCACAACTCGGCGACCACGCCGAGGTTATGCGTAATCAGCACGAGCGCGGCGCCGTCACGCTGACGCGCCTCGCGCAGCATGACCAGGATCTGGGCCTGAATCGAGACGTCGAGGGCGGTCGTTGGCTCGTCGGCAACGATGAGATCGGGACGACAGGCCAGCGCCGACGCGATCACCACGCGCTGGCGCATGCCGCCGCTGAAGCGGTGCGGATAGTCGTGAGCGCGTTTGGGGCTGGCGGGAATGCCGACGGATTTGAGCATCTCGACACCCATGCGCCACGCCTGTCGGGCGCTGACCGGCTGGTGGAACTTGAAGGGTTCTGCCACGTGCTCGCCGATGGTGAGCACCGGGTTGAGCGAGGTCATCGGGTCCTGGAAGATCAGGCTGATGCGATTGCCGCGCAGCTGGCGCATCTGCTCGGGCGTCTTCCGCAGCAGATCTTCTCCTTTAAAGAGGATCTGTCCGGCTAGAGTCCGGCCCGGCGGCGGCACCAGACCCATCAGCGACAAGGCAACCGTGCTCTTACCCGACCCGGACTCGCCGACAATGCCCAGCGCTTCGCCGCGCCGCAACTGCAAATCGATGCCGTTGACAGCGGTGACCTCGCCGCCTGGCGTAAAGAACGATGTGCGCAGGCCGCGTACGTCGAGCAGTTGCGCTTCGGAGCTCATCAGCGGATCGCGGTCCGACTGTCGAGCACGTCGCGCAGGCGCGGATCGACCGCATCCCGCAAGCCGTCGCCAACCAGATTGAAGCCGATGATGAGCAGCGTAATAGCGAGACCTGGAAAGATGGCCATCCACGGGCCCTGGCCCATGAACGTGCGGCTCGCATTGATCAGCCCGCCGAGCGACGGGTTGGGCGGATTGATGCCCAGCCCGAGGAAGCCCAGGCTGGCCTCGATAAGAATCGCGGCCGAGAGCTGCAGCGTGGCGGCGACGATGATCGGCGCAACGACGTTCGGCAAGATATGCGTGCGCACAATGACCGATTCGCGCACGCCGAGGGCCCGCGCCGCCTCGACGAACTCCTTCTGACGAATCGACAGCACGGGACCACGCGTGACCCGGGCCATGCTCGGGGCGAAGAGCACGCCCATCGTGAGCACCAGGTTCGGAATGCTCGAGCCCAGCGCGGCGATCATCGCCAGTGCGAGCAGTAAGCCAGGAAAGGCGAAGAACACGTCGAGCACGCGCATGATCAGGTTGTCGGCGACGCCTCCGTAGTAGCCCGAAATCAATCCGAGCAGCACGCCGACCACCAGGCCGAGGGCCACGGCACCGAGCGAGACGAGGATGCTCAGACGCAGACCGAGCGTAATGCGTGCGAGTTGGTCGCGGCCGAGATTGTCGGTGCCGGCCCAGTGCGCGAGCGAGGGCGCCTGGAACCGGTCCGCTGGCGTCGTGGCGAATGGGTCGGCCAGGAAGGTCGGACCGATTGCAGCGCCGACCAGAAGTACGACCGTCAGCGCGGCGCCGCACAAGTTGAGTCGATTCTGGCTGAGCGTGCGCACGAAGCCGTGTGTCGACGCCGGCCAGGCGCGACGCGCGGTCCTGGGCTCGGCGTTCAGAACGGCGGACGCGGTCCCCATCTAGTCGTACCGCACGCGCGGGTCGATGGCCCCGTAGAGCATGTCGACCAACAGGTTCACGAGCACCACGCTCGAGGCGAGGAACAGCACAGTGCCCTGCACGAGCGGGTAGTCGCGGCCCTGGATTGCGTCGATGAGCAGTTTGCCCAGACCAGGCAGGGTGAAGATCGTCTCGATCAGCACGGCGCCCCCGAGCAGGCTGCCCAGGTACAGGCCGATCAGCGTGATGACAGGAATCAGGGCGTTCTTGAGGGCGTGCTTGAAAACGACGACGCGCTCCGGTCCGCCGCGGGCTCGCGCCGCGGTGATGTAGTCCAGCCGGAGTACCTCGAGCATGGCCGAGCGTGTCATGCGCAGCGTACCGCCGACGACGTAGGCGCTCAGCGCGATCGTCGGTAAGACCATCGTCTTGAGATTGCCGATCGGGTCGTTCTTGAACTCCACGTAGCCGAGGGTCGGCCACGAGGGCACATAGAGGGATGCCAGCAGAACCAGGATGGTGGCGACCCAGAAGCCCGGCACGGAAAGCCAGATAAGGGACGCGAGGCGGGTGACGACGTCAAACCGAGTGTTCTGCTTCATCGCCGAAAGCACGCCCAGCGGCACACCGATGACGATGGCAGTGACGATGCTGAAGAGCGCGAGCTCGACGGTGACCGGTACGCGGCGCATGATTTCTGGACTGACCGGGCCGGAGGACAGCATCGACGCGCCCAGGTCGCCGCGGACGGCTTTGATGACCCAGTCCGCGTATTGCTCATGCATCGGCCGATCGAGGCCGAGCTGTGCGCGGAGCTGCGCAAGGCGTTCTGGTGAAGCGCTGGCCGAGTTACCGAGCATCGCACTCGCCACGTCGCCCGGCAGCAGGCGCATGGTGACGAAGACCACCACGCTCACGCCGAAGACGATGGGAATCAAAAGGCCCAGGCGCTTCAGAAAGTACTTCAGCATGGATTGCCGCGGCTGGTATGCGGCCTCGCGCTAGCCCACGACGGGCAATACGACTCGCGACGGGTGTTCGGCATCGTGGTAGATGGTCTGATGGGCGACCTGCATCTCCGTGGTCGTGTTGTTGTTGAGCCCGGTATTGAGGTTGCGATCGTAGCGCGGGAAGTTACTGGACGAGATGTCCAACCCGATGGAGTGGCCGCGACGGAACACATTGCTGGTCACTTGCAGGTCAATGGTCATTTCGTAGATCGAGCCGCGCTCGAGCAGCGACGGCGTGACCCACGGGTCTCGGTAGCGCCCGCGCACGATGCCCTCGCAGATGTTCTGGGCATACCCGCTCGGATAGTGGTCGATGAGTCGCGCGGTGAAATCGGTGTCGCGGGCGCTGGTCGAGACGAACAGCGCGACCAGCACCGGGCCGGTCACTTCCAGATCCCGCTCCAACGGCGCGGAGCGGTACACGAGCACGTCGTCGCGGCGCTCGAGTGGCCGTTGATCGTACGGACCAACGGTGATCAGGCTCTCCCAGGTTTGCATGCTGTGATTGCCGCCCAGGCTGGGCACCGGTCGCTCCGGATGGTAGGTGAAGCGATCCGTCGTGCCGTGCTCGGGCGGCTCGGCCACGAGGCGCCCGTCGCCATGCAGCGAGTTAGCGGCCCCGCCACTGTCCAGGTACCAGGCGACGTTCGACGTACCAGGCAGTGGCCAGCACGGCGCAGTCCGCCATTCGTTGATGCCCATCACGAAGATCTCGACCGGCGGCTCCTGGTCGATCCCGTTGTCGATCTCCTTGAGGTGATGGTCGAACCAGCGCGTCTGCGTCTCCGCCAGCGGATACAGGCTGCGCGGCCCGAAGTCGTAGTCGCCGAGCGTGGTGCGACTGATCACATCGTGCTGCAGATTGCCAGGTGAGTGATTCAGCGTATGCGACCAGGGACCGATCAGCACGCGCTGATTGTTGCGTACGAACTCCGTGCGGCCTTGCTGCACCAGGCCGTTGAAGTTGATGAAGGCCGACCCAGGGTACGCGTCGTACCAGCCGCACTGACTGAAGGCCGCGACTTCCATCTCGCCGAACTTTTCCTCGTTGCTGATGGCCCGCCAGTAGTCGTCGTACGTGTTGTGAGCCAGCCACTCCTGGAACCATGGCACGCGTCGTCCGACCGCGGTGATGTCCGCATCGACCAGCGGCAACGAGCGCAGAATGGCCTGGTGGTCGTACAGGTCCGGGCGCAAGCTCATGGCTCGACTGCTCGCCCAGAGCAGCATCATCAGCTCGTTGTGCATCAGAAACGTCGCGCCGGTCACCCAGGCGCCCTGGCGCCAGTAGTTGGATGGCGAGACCTGCGGGGCTAGCGCTTTGAGCAGCGGATGCCGCAGCGGCGCGACCTGCCACTCGTTGAAGCCCATATACGACGGGCCCCACATGCCGACGCGACCGCCGCACCAGGCCTGCCGACCAATCCAGTCCAGGGTGTCGTAGCCGTCCACGCCATCATGGACCCACGGCGTGAACAATTCGCCCTCCGAGCGGAAGCAGCCACGACAGTCCTGGGCGACGACGGCGTACCCGCGCTGAGCGAAGTACACGCCCAGACTCGCGAACCGATCGGACGATGCCTCGTATGGAGTGCGACTCAGAATAACCGGCGCGGACGATACTCCGGCGGGCAAATATACGTCGGCGGCAAGGTGGATGCCATCGCGCATCGGCACGCGCTGATTGCTCAACACGCGGATAGCCGTCATACGTCGTACGCCAGAATTCGCCGCGGATTATCCACGAGGATCGTCGTCATGTCGGCCTCTGATACTCCAGCGGACCGCAGCGCGGGTACGAATGACGTCAGCATGTGGTCGTAGCCCGGCCCGTCGTACCAGTGCAGCAAGTGCTTGTAGCAAACGTCGTGCGATAGCAGCAGCCGGCCGGCGAACCCCTCCTGGACGAGTTGGCAGACGTTCTTGACGCGTTGCTTGTCGCGTTGAAAATGCTCCATGCCGACGTGATCGAACTGCACGTTGGCGCCGCGCGCAAGCACCGCGCGCACGTTATCGAGATGCGACAGGTCGCCCATGTGGCCGATGATCACGTGACTCAGATCCACACCCTCGTCTTCGAACAGGTCGAGCTGATCCTGGCCAAGCGTCTCCAGCCAGGTGTGCGTGCTGAGCGGGGCCCCAGTCTTCTTGTGCGCGCGCGCCGCGGCACGGAAGACGCGCTCTTCGGGCGGAGTGATGAAATCGCGCTGCGTCGCCAACTCGCCGATGACGCCGGCCTTTGCGTCCATACCGTCGATACCCTTCGTCAATTCGTCGACCATCACCTCGGCCAGCTTGTTGATGGTCAGCTCGTTCACGTGCGGCGGGTAATAGACCGTGCGGTAGTAACCCGTCGACGCAATGATCTGTAGTCCGGTCTCGCGCGCGACGCGCACAAGTCCGGCCCCGTTCCGACCAAGGTACTTGTTCGTGACGTCGACAACGGCCCCGCCGCCCGCGTCTTTGAATCGCCGTAGCTCATCGATCGCGAGGTCGACGTCGTCCAGAACGCCGTCGACTCCGGTGCCATCGAAGCGAAGGTCAATAAAGATGTGCTCGTGCGTCAGCGTGACGCCGAGGTCATCCGGGCTGACTGGCCCGAGAACCGTATTGACGCGCACTCTTACTTGTCGATCCAGACTCCACGCAGCTGCGGACCACGGCCAAAGGTCTTGCCCAGTGGTACGTAGCCTTTGACGAACGGCTGCAGTGCCTCGAACGACGCGATCTGTGCGTACAGAATGAGTTCCATTGCTTCTTCGACGACCAGCTTCTGGACGTCGTAGTAAATCTGCTGGCGCTGATTGCGCTCGGTCGTCGTGCGGCCTTTGTTCAGCAGCGCGTCGAGCTTTTCGCTCTTGATACCCGTACGCGTGGATGAGCTGCTGGAGTACATCGACTGGTAGAAGTACCCATCGGGATCGACGTACGAGGAATAGCCCATCAACACCGAGTCATGGTTGACCTTCAGGAAATCGTCGATCCAGGCCGCCTGCTCTTTCTTCACGATCTCGAGCTCGATGCCAGCACGTTTGAGCTGCGACTGCACCAGCTCGGAGTCTGCCGTGTAGCTGGCATCTGGACCGATCTTGGTCTGGAGCTTCAGGTTGCTCTGGCCCGCGTCGGCCAGGAGCTTCTTGGCCTGCTCGATATCGTTCTTGTACTTGGCCTCGTTCTGCGGATTGGGCAGCGTCCAGAACTCGTCCGCGGGCGGAATATGCGTTGAGACGGCGCCCAGTCCGAGGAGGTTTGTATCGACGATCTCCTGGCGATTGATCGACAGGCTGATCGCCTGACGCACACGAACGTCGTTGAGCGGCGGAATCGAATTGTTCAGGACGAAGTGGCGCGTGTTGAGCGCCTTACCCTGCGCCCATTGAATGGCCGGATCGCTCAGATGCGGCTTGACGAAGATCGCCGAGCCGAAATAGGCGAAGTCGACCGAGTTGTTGCGCAACGCCGCCAGCCGCGAGGTATCGTCGGGAATGTACTTGATGATCAGCTCGTCGAGCAGCGGCTGATCCTTGTTCCAGTAGTCCGCATTACGCACGAACTTGGCTTCGTTACCGGGCGTGTACTCGACGAACTTGAATGGACCGGTGCCGATCATCGTCGCCTTCAAGTCGCCCTTCTCGGTAACGACCTCCTGGGGGACGATGTTGCCTTCGCGCGGTCCCGCGATGTAGCTGATAAAGGGAGCAAACGGCTCTTTGGTGGTGAAGCGCACCGTGGCGGCGTCGGGTGTTTCGACCTTGTCCAGCACCGGCGCGTAGATGGATTGGTTGATACTGCCGTTGGAGATCTGCCGCTCGAAGCTGTACTTGACGTCTTCAGCGGTGAACTCGCGACCGTTGTGCCACTTGACGCCCTTGCGCAGCTTGAAGACGTAGGTCCGCGGGTCGGTCTGCTCAAAGGACTCGGCCAGTCCGGGCAAGACCGAACCGTCGGGCTGCGTCACCAGTAGCTGCTCGTAGACCTGCTCGAAGTGGTGCTGGGAGACCATCGGCGACGAGAACTGCGGATCGAAGCCAGCGGTTGGCTCCTGGTTCAGCGCGAGGCGTAGCTGTCCACCGCGCTTGGCGCCACTGGCGGCTGGTTTGGCCGCCGCGGGTGCCGTCGTCGGCGCCGCGGCAGCGGCTGCCGGCGCCGTGGTTGGCGCGGCCGCGGCAGGCGCGGTTGTTGGCGCAGCGGCCGGGGCGGTCGTGGGCTTCGGCGCGGCAGCCGGTGGACTGGTCGGACTAGCCGGCGGGGCGGGCGACGCGCACGCCTGGAGCAGTCCGGCTGCGACGAGGCCGGAGACGACGAGTGCCGAACGCCTTAGATAGGCTCGCCTTGAAATGCGTGCAGGTTGAGCTTCCATGCGGAACCCTTTCCCGTCATGACGTACGCGAAAACGGCGGCTACACCACTCCGCACTGTCTCACCATGTGGACACACGAATCCAGATTACGGTGGGCCCAAGTATTGCCCCCGTTCCACGGGCTGTCAAGAGCCGCCGACCGCGGCCGCGATCGCGCGCGCCGCGGACTCGAGGTCGGCCACGCTGTGGGCAGCCGAGATCATGACCCGGATGCGCGCCCGACCGCGCGGCACCATCGGGTAGCCGATCGGCACGACGAACACGCCCGCCTCGAACAGTCGCTGGGCGACCGCCTGCGCCCGCGCTTCATCACCCAGCACTACAGGCACGATCGGACCGTCACCGAGTGGCTGCAGCCCCAGCGCAGCCAGCGCAACGCGGAATGCACGTGTGTTGTCCCAGAGTTTGCGCACGGGCTCGTCGGAGGCGATCAGCGCCTCGACACCGGCCAGTGCCGCGGCGGTGTCGGCCGGCGACAGACCCGTCGAGAACAGATACGGCCGCGCCTGGCCGCGCAACTGTTCGAGCACGGCACCAGATCCGCACACATAACCGCCGACCACGCCGAACGCTTTCGACAGCGTGCCGATCTCGGCAGTGACGGCGTCGCGCACGCCGAAGTGGTCGACGATGCCGCGCCCACCTCCGCCCACCACGCCCTCGCCGTGCGCATCGTCGATCACCAGCATGGCGTCCGCCGCGCGTGCTAGCTCCGCGAGGCGGTCGAGCGGCGCCAGGTCACCGTCCATAGAGAACACACCATCGGTGACGATCATGCGCTTGCCCGTATTCCGGTGCTCGGACAGCGCCGCACGCACAGCATCGACATCGGCGTGCGGGTAGCGCACGATCTCAGCGCCCGACAGGCGGCAGCCATCCACGATCGAGGCGTGGTTCAAATCGTCCGATAAGATCACGTCGCCCTTGCTGACCAGGGCCGGGACCACCGACAAGTTGGCCAGAAAGCCCGACGACAGCAACATCGCCGCGTCCACACCCTTGAACGACGCCAGCCGCTGCTCGAGTTCCAGGTGCAGGCGTTGTGTGCCCGAGATGCTGCGCGCACCACCCACGCCGACACCGGCGGTTTCGATTGCATGGATCGCGGCGGCTTTGAGCTCCGGCGCCGCGGCCAGGCCGAGATAGTCGTTCGAGCACAGGTTCAACACCGAGCGCCCGCCAACGGTCAGCCAGGCGCCCTGGGCCGAGTCGATTACGCGCACGTGCATTGACGGCCGAGAGCATAACGCTCATATCATCCGCCGCGGTGTCTCCGCCCGCCGTGCTCTGGCGCACGCCCGAACCAAAGCGTGCGTACGACGTGGTCATCGTCGGCGGTGGCGGGCACGGCCTGGCCACGGCGTATTACCTGGCTAAAAACCACGGCATCACGGATGTCGCGGTGCTCGAGCGTGGCTGGCTAGCCGGCGGGAACATGGCCCGCAACACGACCATCATTCGCTCGAACTACTTGTGGGACGAAAGCGCGGCGCTGTACGAGCACTCGCTCAAACTGTGGGAACGCCTCACGGACGAGCTCGAGTACGACCTGCTATTCAGCCAACGCGGGGTGTTGAACCTGGCCCACAACCAGCACGATGTGCGTGAGGGTGTGCGGCGGGTGCACGCCAATCGCTTGAATGGCGTCGATGCCGAGTGGCTGTCGCCCGAGGCGATCAAAGAGTTCTGCCCGATCCTGAGCACCTCGTCCGAGGTGCGCTATCCCATCCTGGGCGCCACGCTCCAACGTCGTGGCGGGATCGCGCGGCACGATGCCGTGGCCTGGGGCTTCGCGCGGGCCGCCGATCGGCTGGGCGTCGACCACATCCAGAACTGCGAGGTCATCGGCATCGACGTGCAGGGCAGCAAGGTCACCGGCGTGCAAACAACCCGCGGGGCCATCGGCGCCAACAGCGTGCTGCTATGCGGGGCCGGCCATACCTCCGTGCTGGCGGCGATGGTTGGTCTCCGTCTGCCGCTGCAGACGCATCCGCTCCAGGCCCTGGTCTCGGAGCTGCTGGAGCCAGTCCTGAACTGCGTGGTCATGTCCAACGCTGTCCACGTGTACGTGAGCCAGGCGCACAAGGGCGAGCTGGTGATGGGTGCGGGTATCGACAGCTACAACTCGTATGCCCAGCGCGGCTCGTTCCACGTCATTGAGCAGCAGATCGCCGCGGCGCTGGAGTTGTTCCCGATCTTCAGCCGCGTCCACGTGCTGCGGACGTGGGCGGGCCTGGTCGATGTTGCGCCGGATGCGTCGCCCATCATCGGCCACACACCGCTAGACCGGCTGTACATCAACTGCGGCTGGGGCACCGGCGGCTTCAAGGCCACGCCGGGCGCGGGTTGGGTCATCGCGCACACCATCGCCCACGACACGCCGCATCCGCTAGTCGAGCCGTTCGCGCTGGAGCGATTCACGACGGGAGCCCTGATCGACGAGCACGGCGCCGCCGCGGTGGCCCACTGAGCGATGCTCCTCATTGCCTGCCCGTGGTGTGGGCCGCGCGAGGAGGTCGAGTTCCGCTACGGCGGACAGGCGCATATTGCCTATCCCAGCGATCCGCGCGCCATCGACGATCGCGCGTGGGCCGATTTCGTGTTCCTGCGCGACAACCCCAAAGGCCCGTTCCGTGAGCGTTGGCGCCACGCTTCGGGCTGCCGACGCTGGTTCAACGTCGAGCGCGACACCACCACTAATCGGATCCTGCGCGTGTACCGGGTGGGCGAGTGAAACGGCTGCCGACCGGCGGCCGCATCGACCGCACGCGCTCGCTCGCGTTCGAGTTCGACGAGCAAGCCCTGAGCGGGTTCGCCGGCGACACGCTGGCGTCCGCGCTGTTGGCCAATGGCGTGCGGATCGTCGGCCGCAGCACGGAGCTCGGCCGGCCGCGGGGCGTGTTCGCGGCGGCGGCTGAGGAGCCGAATGCGTTCGTGCGCGTGCAAGTGGACGGAGCGATCGAGCCGCTCGTGCGGGCGACGCAGGTGGAGCTCGTGGCCGGGCTGCAAGCGTGGTCGACGCGCGGCCAGGCGCGACTGACGGACGAGCCTGATGCGCGGCGGTACGACAAGGTGTGGGCGCACTGCGACGTGCTCGTCGTCGGCGGTGGGCCGGCCGGTCTGGCCGAGGCGCTCGCGGCTGGCCGCGGTGGCGCGCGGGTACTGGTCGTGGACGATCAGCCCGAGCCTGGCGGTTGGCGGCTCGGCCAGCCCGACATCCTGGCGCTGGTTGCTGAGCTTGCCGCGCTGCCTGAGGTCCGCCTGCTGCGGCGCGCAACCGCGTTCGGGCTCTACGAGGCCAATTGCGTGATGGTCGCGCAGCCGACCCGGCTGTGGCAGGTCCGCGCGCAGACGGTCATCCTGGCGACCGGCGCGCACGAGCGGCCGCTCGTGTTCGCGGACAACGACCGACCCGGGATCATGCTCGCGGACGCCGCGCAGACGTATCTGCATCGCTTCGGCGTGGCGGTCGGCACGCGCTGCGTGGTGTTCACCAACAACGACAGCGCCTACACCGTCGCCACCGAATTGCACGCAGCGGGCCTCGAGGTGGCAGCGATTGTCGACCTCCGACCAGACGCGGCCGTCAGCGCACCCGGCATAGAGGCCCTGCGCGGCCAGGCTGTGGTCGCAACGGACGGCGATCCGGTGCTCACTGGCGTGCAGCTCAGCAATGGCCAGCGAATAGACTGCGATCTGCTGCTGGTTTCGGGTGGCTTCAACCCGGTCGTGCACCTGGCCAGCCAGGCCCAGGCGCGCCTCCGTTTCGACGAGAAACTGCAGTGCTTCGTGCCCGAATCGCCCGGCGCGCATCTGCGCATCGTCGGCGCGGCGGCGGGCGAGCTCGACTTCGCCGGCGCGGTTTCCGCGCAGTGGCTCGTCGAAGCGCCGAATCTCGAGTGGGATCGCCACTTTGTCGACCTGCACCGCGATACCACGGTCGCGGAGATCGCCCGTGGCCTGGACGCTGGGCTGCGCTCGATCGAACACTTGAAGCGCTTCACCACCGCGGGCACCGGTGCGGATCAGGGCAAGACAGGCGGCGTGTTGACCGCTGGTGTGGCCGCCACCCTGCTCGGCCAGCCCGTCGCTGCCCTGGGCACCACGACGTTTCGGCCGCCCTACGTGCCGGTCAGCTTCGGACTTCTCGGCGGCCGCAATCGCGGAGATCTCTACGACCCGATCCGCACCACCGCGCTCCACGCGTGGCACATTGCGCGCGGCGCCGTGTTCGAACCGGTCGGCCAGTGGCTGCGACCCTGGTACTACCCGGCGCCCGGCGAGGACATGCGCGCGGCCGTCGTACGCGAGTGCCTCGCCGCGCGCCGAGGCGTCGGCGTCATGGACGCCTCGACGCTGGGCAAGATCGACGTCCAGGGCCCCGATGCCGCCGAGTTCCTGAACCGCCTGTACACCAACACCTTCGAGCGATTGGCCGTCGGCTCGATTCGGTACGGGCTCATCTGCCGCGCCGACGGCATGGTCTTCGACGATGGCGTGGTGATGCGCCTTGCACCCGACCGGTTCCTGACCAGCACGACCACCGGCAACGCCGCTGAAGTCCTGGAATGGATGGAGGAGTGGCTGCAGACCGAGTGGCCCGACCTGCGGGTGCGGCTGACTTCGGTCACCGACCACTTCGCCACGGTTGCTGTCGTCGGATCGTGCGCCCGCGACGTTCTGCGCGCGCTCACCTCGGATATCGCCGTCGCCAACGCGGCATTTCCGTTCATGACGCTGCGCGAGGGTCGCGTGGCGGGCGTCTGGGCGCGGGTGTGCCGCGTCAGCTTCTCGGGCGAGCTGGCATTTGAGATCAATGTGCCCGGACCACGCGCCCAGACGGTCTGGGATGCGGTCATGGCGGCAGGCGAGCCGTTCGGCATCACCCCGTACGGCACCGAGGCCATGCACGTGCTGCGCGCCGAGAAGGGCTACATCATCGTCGGCCAGGACACCGACGGCACGGTGAGCCCGCTCGATCTCGGGCTGGGCGGGCTGGTGTCGATGAAGAAGCCCGACTTCGTCGGGCGCCGTTCGCTCGCGCGGGCCGACACGGCACGGCCCGATCGCAAACAGCTCGTTGGCCTGCTGCCGTTGGACGCCTCGGAACTCCTGCCCGAAGGCGCCCAACTCATTGTCACGGACACCGGCGGCTCCCAAGG
>WNFV01001344.1_pt1 | contig 35688 bp, 38 predicted proteins | sample 5400101 | NCBI WGS metagenome assembly WNFV01 (sample SAMN13153361, study PRJNA577476) | soil metagenome | isolation source: 115 cm soil or saprolite under grassland replicate 1 | place: USA:California | collected 2016-06-15 | reverse complement strand
GATGAGTACAATCCTTCAGGTCGGAGCAGGGCGCCGATCTGTCCGGGTTGCGTACAGGCATCAGCCTCGTTCAGGATACGCAATTTCTCGGCCGCGCTGAAGGTTCGCCGCGACGCTTTCGGTACTACTTCCGGGTCTGGTGGACGCGATGAAGGCTGTTGGGGAACGACGATTAGGGAGGATTTACGGGAAGTCATACTTTCTCCTCAATGCCCTCATACACTAAATTCGTGCAAGGAGTTGTCTCACTCATCTTAACACAGAGGGTTCCACTCGTTCAGCATGCCCTGGAGTGTCCTGACGACCCGTTCCACACATCGTTTGCTGAACCCATCGAGCCTGTGCGGGTCACCTGTCGCCACATATCCGCGCCATACCTCGGGAATTTCGGCGGCAAACTCCTGTTCGAGTTGGTCAAACTGCGCCCGCACGATCTGGTTTCGCTGCACATAGTAGCCTGGCCGAGCTGCAATCGCATCGCCTTTCACGGTGTCCATCAGCTGCCGGAACAGCCACCAATAAGATGTGGACGTAAAGCTGTCGGCCGTGGCCTCGGGCGGTGGGATGATCTGCTTGCCGGCCACACCGGCCTGCGAGACGATCGCGGGCAATCGGCTGCCCTCGACGAAGAAGGGCACGTAGCACCCATTACACGGCGGGCCTGGCGTCCACCAAAACACGGGCGGCTCCTCCGGCGCAGGCGCTAAGACCGTCACACATGAACTCGCAGTATTGCCCCAGGTAAAGTCGGCCGGAGAGACATGCATGCAGAGTGAGAGGAAGTCCGGGTCGGCAGCGTCAAAAGCGGGTCCATCAAGGAAGGTGTCTTCGTAATGGTCACGCGCGATGCGCATCATCCATTGGGGGGTGATCTCCCCTGCTGCCTCAGCGAGCAGTTGACGCGAGCGCTGCTGACGGATGTGCGAGATCTGGCGGGGTACGCGCTCGTCGATATACGCCCGCGCCACATCAAAGGGGGCCTGTGTCGCTGGCCACCAGGTGTTGCGCTCGGCATACTCGACGAGCTGGGAGCTCTGGGCATCCCAGGTCGTTCGGATACTGACCTGGTTGGAGATTGAAGTGCAGCCCTGTATTTGTCGACGGGCAGCCCATTGCTGTCCGAATGCTTCAAAAACCCAGGCCTCGTGGGAATCGGCGACCAGAAAAGCATTATCATATCCGCCTGCAGCGTGATCCTTCGTGGGAACGCCCGAGCCGAACTGGCCATAGCGCTCGACCAGGCTGCCAAGCACGTCAATCGCTTCTGCAGCGCTGCGGCTGCGCTCAAGGGCAAGCCGAATAAGGTCCATTCCCAACAACCCAAGCGCAGGGGGATGCCCAGCTTGGTAAACGCGAGCTGCGTCGCGGAAGGTTTTCGTATAAATGGCCTCGTTGCCAATCGCCACGCGATACTCATTGATACCTTGTTCATACCCCCAGCACCAATACGGGCTCGAGCCAAGCGTCGCAAAGGTGACATCTGTCTGTGGCAGTCTGATATACTCCAGTTGCAGCGAGGAGTGCGTGGGCCAAGAAGTTCGTGGAGTGAACACGAGAGGTTGGCAGTCAAAGATCGGACGATCACTATTCTTGGCAAAGATAACGCTCTGCGTTGTGGTCATGTCGCCGAGCGCAACCCAGGTATCGCACATCGCCAGGCCTCCTTTCAGCCCGCCTGCAGCTGACTGTGTTGCTTCACGCAATGCTGGTACTTGCTCGCCTGAAACACTACGGCGTTCTAGCCATGGATTGATCTGAATGAGGCAAACCAGGCAGCAGTATAGCACGTGCCTGAGATCAGTGTCAGTAGTGGTTGTATGACGGTACGTGGACGGCCACATAGACTATGGGTCGAGCTGAATCCCGGGCTACTCTGTGCCATCACTCAAACGGCTAAGCAGCACGTGTAGCTCCGGACCCAGCCGCCGAAGCTCCTCACGATGCGCTGTTGTGAGCTGCCCAAGCACGGCTTCACCGTGTGGCGTCAGGGTGAGGTATACCTGGCGACGGTCGGCTGAATCCAGCTCGCGTGCTGCCAGCCCATTCGAAACCAGGCGATCGGCCAGCTCGACAGCGCTATGATGCTTGATCTGTAATCGCTCGGCCAGCTCGCCAATCGTCATACGCTCGCGCTCCGGAAAACCCTTGATCGCCAGCAGTGCTTGGTGCTGCTGCGGCTCGATGCCCACGGCACGCGCCGACTCTTCGCTGAAGCGCAGAAATCGGCGTAAAGTGTAGCGAAAGGCCGCCAACAGCTGATACTCGGCTTTGTTGAGATGCGTGGTCATGACAGGCGTCTTCTTCTCCCTTCGATCACGTGTGCAATCGCATTATAGCGCAATCAGAGCACACTCCGTTGAATAATATCGTAATACGATATATAATATGTGATATGAGGATCGGCAGTGTAGACCTTGGCAGAAGGCATGCTGGTAGGTCGGACAGCTGTCACCGAAGCAGCAGTGCAAGGCGTCGGAGTCGCCTTCACCGCAGATGCGACGTCAGCAATATATTTGATTGAGGAGCAGTATGAGCACAACCGGCGCGGCCAACACACATCATGATCGCCTGGCCGATTTCACCCGCGACATCCGCATCCTGAAATTGGCGCTAATGGCGCTCGTGATCGGCAGCATCACAGCCCTGATCGCATACATCCTGGTACGGTTGATCGCGCTGGTCACCAATCTGGCGTTCTATCAGCAATTCTCTTTCGCAGACAGCACACCGGCGAACGCCACGCTGGGCTACTGGGTGATCCTGGTTCCGGCAATCGGCGGGCTGATCATCGGGCTGATGGCGCGCTACGGGTCGGAGCGGATTCGCGGCCACGGCATCCCCGAGGCGATCGAGGCAATCTTGATCGGGCGCAGCCGCATGTCGCCGAAGGTGGCGGTGCTGAAACCACTCTCCTCGGCGATCTCAATCGGCACGGGCGGACCATTCGGCGCCGAAGGCCCGATCATTATGACCGGTGGCGCGTTCGGCTCGCTCTTCGCGCAGCTGTTTCACCTCTCGGCGGCCGAGCGCAAGACCCTACTGGTCGCGGGGGCCGCCGGCGGGATGTCTGCCATCTTCGCCGCGCCTGTGGCGGCTGTGCTGCTGGCGGTCGAGCTGCTGCTGATGAGTGGCGGCCACGCTCGTTTATCCCGGTGGCGATTGCCGCAGCCCTGGCGAGCGTGGTACGTGTGCCACTGCTCGGGGCCGGGCCAATTTTCGGAGTGCCGTTGCACGCCGATTTGCCGGCAAGCGCGATCGGTATTGCCACGGCGGTCGGTATCGCCGCTGGCCTGGGCGCGGTCGTGCTCACCGCGCTGGTCTACGGCTTCGAAGACCTGTTTCAGCGGCTGCCAATCCACTGGATGTGGTGGCCGGCGATCGGCGGGCTGGCGGTTGGCATCGGGGGGTTGATCGACCCGCGCGTGCTCGGCGTTGGCTATGGCGTGATCCATGACCTGGTGCTCGGGCAGGGGCTGGGCGGGCTGCTGCTCAGCCTGTTGATCGTCAAAGCGCTGGTTTGGGCGATTGCGCTCGGCTCTGGGACATCCGGCGGCGTGCTGGCGCCACTCCTGATCATCGGCGGCGCGCTCGGCGCGGTCGAGGCACGCTGGCTGTCGCTCGGCGACCCGGGGCTATGGGCGATGGTCAGCATGGCCGCGATGATGGGCGGCACCATGCGCTCGCCCCTAACGGCCATGATCTTCGCACTGGAGCTGACCCACGACTTCAATGTGCTGCCGGCGCTGCTCATCGGCTGTGTTGCGGCGCACGCCGTCACGGTGCTGCTCATGCGCCGGTCAATTCTGACCGAAAAAGTCGCCCGGCGCGGCTACCACCTGACGCGCGAGTATAGTGTCGACCCGTTCACCATGGTACGCGTAGGCGAGATCATGGACGACGATCGACTGACTGTTCCTGCGGACATGACGGTTGCCGAGCTCTCCACGCGTATCGCACGTGGCGATGCAGCTGTCACGCGCCACCAGGCGATCCCGATCGTCGATGCACAGGATCGCCTGGTAGGGATCATTACGCGCGGCGATGTGCTGCGTGCGCTAGGCCAGGATCTCAGCAGCACGACTGTGCTGGAGGCTGGCAGCGCGCGCTTGTTGGTCACCTATCCCGATGTGCTGGTCGACGATGCGCTCACCATGATGCTGCGCAACAACATCGGCCGGCTGCCGGTCGTTAGTCGGGCCGAGCCGTCGCGACTGGTTGGCTACCTGGGGCGGGCCACGATTCTCGCGGCTCGGCTGCGCCGCATCGACGAGGAGCACACGCGCGAGCCTGGGTGGCTGCGTGGTTCTGCAGCCGAACCAGCAACTGGCGATCTGATTGGCAGCGCGCCACGGCGATGAAGCGCTGCGCCACATCAAAAAGTTACAGCATCCGCCTGCGTTGATGGCCAGGAAGTGAGGTATTCATATGGAGCTCCTTTCACATCCGATTCGCGTCGTTCACTATGGGCTTGGCGCGACGGGCAGCGCGATTGCCCGCCTGACTACAGCGCAGCGCGGGCTTCAGGTGGTCGGCGGAATCGAGCGCGATCCCGCGAAGGTCGGTCGCGACCTGGGCGATGTCATCGGCCTCGGGCATCCGATCGGCGCGCCTGTTTCCGACAATGCGCGCGCCATCCTGGCGCAGACACATCCAGACGTTGTGATCCACGCCACGGCGTCGTTCTTCCACACGGTCTACCCGCAGATCCTCGAATGTGTGCAGGCGCCCGCGAATGTGATCTCGACCTGCGAAGAGCTGGTGTACCCCTATACCAGGAACGCCGCCGCCGCGACTCAGATGTACCAGCTTGCGTTGCGCGGCGGCGTGACCGTCCTCGGGATGGGTGTGAATCCTGGCTTCATTATGGATTTGCTGCCGTTGCTCCTGACAGCACCGTGCGTCGACATCCGGCGCATCGCCGTCACGCGCGTGGTGGATGCGACATAGCGCCGCGCGAGCTTGCAACAGCGGATCGGCGCGGGTCTGACGCTCGACCAGTTTCGCGACCACGTCGCACGCGGCGTCGCGCGGCACGTTGGCCTGCCGGAATCGATCGATATGCTCGCCGCTGGCCTGGGCTGGCAGCTTTATAAGGTCAGCGAGTCGATCGACCCAATCGTGGCCGATGACTGGGTGCGGACGCCCTATCTGACGGTTGCGCCCGGGCAGGTGCGCGGGCTGTGCCAGGTTGCGCAGGGGTGGATGCACGGGCGCGAGGTCCTCAATCTCACCTGGCAGACGGCTGTTGGCGCACGAGACACCTATGACGCCATCCAGATCGATGCGACGCCGCCGGTGGATCTGGTCATCCGCGGTGGCCTGCATGGCGATCAGGCTGCCGCCGCGCTGCTGCTGCACGCCATCCCACGCGTGTTGGCAGCGCCGCCTGGCTTGACAACTGTGCTGGCGCTTCCGCCCATCCACTACCAACCGCGTCCCGAACCAGATCCCAATCGAGCATCGAACGGTCTGCACGCTGATTGGCGCCTGGCTAAAGAGTATAGTCGATGACCGGCCTGAAATCTGTAGCGTGTTGATATGAGCCTAGAAATAGCATACAGCCGCGTGTACGACGTAACCCTGACTCGGAACATCATTTGGATAGCGCGTTCACGGGATTAAGGGAACTCATGCAAGCTATTGCACTCAAGCCAGGCACAACCTCTATTGACATGGTCGATCGCCCCGAGCCCAGGTCGTCGCGCCAGACGACATCAAGATACGGGTAGTGCGGGTAGGCATCTGCGGAACCGATCGCGAGGAAGCCAACGGCGGCCGCGCCTGCGCGCCCGACGGCCAGCACGAGCTGGTGATCGGCCACGAGATGTTTGGCCAGGTGGTTGAGGTTGGCAAAAGCGTGCGCCGCGTCAAGCCCGGCGACTACGCGGTCTTGACTGTGCGGCGCGGCTGCGGGAAATGTCTGCCCTGCGTGATGAATCGCCCCGACATGTGCCGCAGCGGCGAGTATCGCGAGCGTGGCATCTGGCGGCTCGACGGTTACCAGGCCGAGTATGTGCTTGACAAAGATCAGTATGTCGTGCGTGTGCCGCCTGAGCTGGAGCGAATCGGCGTTCTCGCCGAGCCGCTCTCCGTCGCCGAGAAGGCGATTCACGAGGCGGTGCGCATCCAGATCGCGCGGCTGCCGGATGGCATGGCAACGCCCAACTGGCTGTAAGGCCGGCGCTGTCTGGTGGCTGGTCTCGGCCCGATCGGCCTGCTTGCCACTCTGGTGCTGGTACTGCGCGGCGCAGCTGTCTATGGCCTCGACATCGTCGATCCTAGTACCGTGCGGCCGCGCTGGCTTGAGGCGATCGGCGGGCGGTATGTGGACGGCCGGACGGTCGCGCCGGTTCATGTCGACGACGCGCTTGGCCAGATGGATCTGATCGTCGAGGCAGCCGGGGTGTCGACGCTGGCGTTCAATTTGCTCGACGCGCTGGCGTTCGACGGCGCGTATGCGCTCACCGGCATCCCGAGCGGCGATAAGATGATTCAGCTTCCTGGCGCGGAGCTGATGCGCCAGCTAGTGCTGAACAACCAGGTCATGCTTGGCAGCGTCAACGCCGCACGCGATCACTTCCAGATCGCGGTGGACGACCTGTCGCTGGCGAGCGCCCGCTGGGGCACTCACGTCGCAAAGCTGATCACCAACTGCCATCCTGCGCGCGACTTCGACGCGGCGTTATACCGACATACGAAGAATGAGATCAAGGTGGTGCTGGAGTAGTAAGTGGTTCTTCAACTTCTATTGAGTCGATGTAGGGCACTGGGAAGGCACCGATTTCGGAGTGATGGTCGTAGGAGGGTAGACTATGTCCACAAAGTTCAACGACACGAGGCCTCCGCGCGGCATGTTACGTTGGCTGTTGCGTATGCCGATCTGATTCTATCGCTTCCACATGGGCTGGCTGCTGGGCGATCGCTTCCTGATGCTGACACATATTGGCCGCAAAAGTGGCCGTCGTCGTCAGAGCGTTCTGGAAGTGATTGGCCACGACAAGGCGAGCGGCACCTACATCATCGCTTCGGGGTGGGGCCAGCAAGCCGACTGGCTGCGCAATATCCAGAAGAATCCGAATGTGGTGGTTGATGCGCGCGGACGGCGTTTCGAAGCGACGGCGGAGCGGATCGCGCAGGAGCACGCTACGAATGTGGCCCGCGACTATGCCCGCCGCCACGCATCTGCGTTCCGCGCTCTGGCCGGCAGAATGATCGGCCGGCCGCTGACCGGCACGGAAGAGGATTACCGCGAGCTGGCCAGGGCAGTTCCCATGGTCGCCCTGCGTCCGCGGGCGCGTATCCGCCGCCCCACATCTAGGCCAAGCTGAAGTACGATTGATGAGAAAGGTCGCTCGACGATCTGGGAAATTCTACGTCAGGATGTTTTGGGCACTAGAACACCGAGCGCGGGTCGCACCTGCCATGGAGGAAGGCGGCGTGTGCCGCGGATGACGCCGTTACTCGACTGTCCCTGTCCTGCGCGCTTAGCGGTTGCCAACCCACTGACGAGCATGAAAGTGACCCGTGTCGTGGCACGGCCCCGCGCCCTGCCCTTCACCAATCCATTCGCCGCTGGTCCATTGATCATTGTCGTCGATTGATCGGCTGTTCATGCCCTGGCGGTTGCCAACCCACTGGCGGGCATGAAAGCGACCCGTGTCGTGGCACGGCCCCGCGCCCTGCCCTTCACCAGTCCATTGACCGCTGGTCCAAAACGCATCGTTGTCCCAGTTTTCAACCGCCGCTGAGCGGTACTGTTCCCGTGCTTCCATGGTGTCGTCACCTTTCTACCCGGCTTGGCTGGAAATATGTGTGTGTGGAGCAAAGCGGAAGCCGGGCGGTTATATATATATCGTATTACGATATTATACCACGAACATGATATACATGAGCAGTTTTACCTTGCCTCGCACAACGGTGCACCATGGTCACATTCTCGGTGAGCCTGCTCGAGCCGGATACGTGGACATCCGCCCCGTGGCAGCGGTGTGCTATAATGCACCTGGGTTGGCACTCGAAGCGGAGTTGCCTTCCAAGCACCTCCACCACCTTCCTTTAACTGCTCATCCATTCAAACAGCACATTTCCGCCTTGCTGAGACTGATCCGCCGGACGGCGACACGCTGCGGCGCAGCAGGCGGCGTTGCGGGATGCGAAGGAGGCTGATCGATGCGACGTGAGGTACTCAAAGCCAGCGCGTGGGGTTTGCTATCCACTGTTATCCTGGCCGCCCTGATCGTTCTCGGCTCGCGCAGCTTGGCGCACTTCGATGCGGCGCTGGTCGGGTACACCTTCGCGGTACTCTTCGCAACTTTCGGGATCACCTACCGCTACGCCATGTGGCTCCAGCGCCCGCCAACCGCACTGTTCTGGCGGCGCGGCTGGCAAGCCTTTCTTAACGCGAAATACGCACTCCCGAACGTGCTCAACTGGGCGCGTCGCATCGTTGCCGATATCGCACTCAATCGCTTCATTTGGGAGCGCGGCCGGTTGCGCTGGCTGGCGCACTGGCTGATTCTGTGGGGCTGCATTATCGCGATTGCGATCACTTTCCCGCTGGTGTTCGGCTGGCTTTCGTTCGACGCGTTGCCGGCCGACCCCGAGTGGTATCGGGTGGTGCTGTTCGGGTTTCCCACCATCGCCTTTCCGATCGACTCATTGTTTGGCTTTTTACTGTTCCATGGTCTGGTCTGGTCGGCGTTCCTGGTGATCGCCGGCGTGATGCTGGCCATGCGGCGGCGCATGCGCGACGGGGGTGCCGCCGCGCTCCAGATGTTCGGTGAGGATTTCCTGCCCTTGATCATGCTCTTCGCGATCAGTATCACCGGCCTGATGTTGACGGCCAGCTATACCTGGATGCAGGGCTACGCCTACGACTTCATCGCGATTTTGCACGCGAGCACCGTCATTTTCACGCTGCTTTGGCTGCCCTTCGGCAAGTTCTTCCACATCTTTCAGCGGCCGGCGCAGCTGGGCGTGCGTTTTTACAAAGATGTGGGTCGGCAGGAGGCACCGGCGAACTGCCGCCGCTGCGGCCATCCGTTCAGCTCACTGGTTCACATTCAGGATCTGATCGCGGTCGAGCAGGCGCTGGGCTATCACTACGAGATTGCCGGCGATGCCGAACATTATCAGTGGATCTGCCCACCCTGCCGCCGCGCTATGCTCGCTCTGGCGCAGGGCCGGATCTGGCAGTCCCCAGATGGCGTGAATCGTGCCGCCGACGTGGGACATGGCCTCGCGCCGATGCCGACCTATGCCAACCTCGGCGCGGGCGAGGGGCCATTGGGCGAAGATGATCGGACGAATTTCCATCCATAACGCGTGATAGACGGGAGTTGCGCTATGGCGACGCTACCGGTCGATACGACCAAGGTCATCGAGCAGTTCGGCCCGCACCTCAGCCGCGCCAGCGGCCGGCGGCTCGACCCTGGCAGCGCGCCGGATCGCGTCGTCAAGACCCACTGCTGCTTCTGCGGCCAGCAGTGCGGCATCCAGCTGCTTGTGAAGGACAACCAGGTGATCGGCTTCGAGCCGTGGATGGAGTTTCCGTTCAACCAGGGCAAGCTGTGCCCGAAGGGCGTGAAACGCTACCTCCAGGGCGCGCACCCCGACCGGCTGCTGACCGCCTACCGGCGTGATCCAGCGGCGGCGAGCGGCTTCAGCCCCATGCCCTATGCAGAGGCTATCCAGCGCGTCGCCGGCGAGATCGCGCGCGTGCAATCGCAGCACGGCCATGACGCCTTCGCCGTGCTCACCGGCGCGAGCCTGACGACCGAAAAAGCCTACCTGATGGGCAAGTTCGCGCGCATGTGTTTGAAGACCGCCAATATCGACTACAACGGGCGGCTGTGCATGGTCAGCGCCGCTGCGGCCAACAAGAAGGCGTTCGGCATCGATCGGGCGGCCAGCCCGGTTGCAGACATCCTCACGGCCGATGTGATCTGGATCAGCGGCGCAAACATCGCCGAGTGCGCGCCGATCACCACCGACTATGTCTGGCAGGCGCGCGAGCGCGGCGCGAAGATTATCTGCGTCGACCCGCGCATCACGCCGCTGGCCCGCACGGTCAACCTATTTCTGCCAATCAAGCCCGGCCGCGACATCGCGCTCTTCAACGGCATTCTGCACCTGATGATTACGAACGATTGGCTCGACCACGAATTTATCGCGCAGCACACCGTCGGGTTCGCGGCGGTAGCCGAGCATGTGCAGGAATGGACGCCCAAGCGCACCGCCGAAGTGACCGGCATCGCCGAGCGGGCGATCCGCGAAGCAGCCGAGATGTGGGGTACCGCCAAGTCCAGCTTCCTGATGCACGCACGTGGGATCGAACATCACAGCCATGGCGTACAGAACGTGCTCGGTGCGATCAATATGGTGCTGGCGTCGGGGCGGATCGGGCGCGCGGGCTGCGGCTACGCGACGATCACCGGCCAGGCCAACGGCCAGGGCGGGCGCGAGCATGGGCAGAAGTGCGACCAGCTCCCCGGCGCGCGCGACATTGGCAACCCCGCGCACCGCGCCTATATCGCCGGCGTGTGGGGGATGGATGTGCAGGATCTGCCTGGCCCCGGCGTAGACGCCTACGAGATCTTCCGCAAGATTGACTCGGGCGAGATCAAAGGGCTACTGAGCATCTGTTTCAACCCGCTGGTCTCGCTGCCCGATAACGCCTTCATCCGGCGCATGCTTGAAAAACTGGAGTTCTATGTCGCGATCGATTTCTTCTTGAACGAGACCGCGCGCCATGCCGATGTGGTGCTGCCCGGCTCGCTGCACGAAGAGGACGAGGGCATTGTCACCAACACCGAGGGGCGGGTGATCAAGATCAACAAAGCGATCGATAGCCCCGGCGAGGCGCGGCAGGATTGGCGGATCATTCAGGATATCGCCAAGGCGCTCGGCCGCGCGCAAGGCTTTACATTCGATAGCCCACGCGCGATCTTGGATGAGCTGCGGGTCGCTTCGAAGGGCGGCATCGCCGACTACTCCGGCATTACGTATGAGAAGATTGAGCGGCAGCACGGTGTGTTCTGGCCCTGCCCGAGCGACGATCACCCCGGCACGCCCCGGCTGTTCGAGCCTGGCTCGTGGAACCCGGTCGCGCAGGGGGCTGGGCCGTTCTACTTCCCTGATGGCAAGGCGCACTTCAATGTCGCGCCCTACACGCCGCCGGCCGAGGATACCGACGCCGAGTATCCGCTGATGCTGACAACCGGGCGGGTGATCAGCCACTTCCTTTCCGGCACGCAGACTCGGCGGATCGGCCCGCTGGTCGATCACGCGCCTGCGCCGTATATCGAGCTACACCCACAGCTGGCCGAGCGCCTGGGCATCCTCGACGGCGATTGGATTGTGGCCGAGACGCGTCGCGGGAGCTGCACGCTGCGCGCGCGTGTGGTGACGACGATCCGCCCTGATACAATCTTCATCCCGTACCACTGGGCCGGCCCCAAGAGCGCCAACCAGCTGACGATCGCGGCGCAGGATCCGATCTCGAAGATCCCCGAATACAAGGTCTGCGCAGCGCGGGTGCGGAAGGCCGCCGAGGCGCCGGCGTACGAGCACATGTTGGAGCCGCAGCAGTAACGTTCAAACGTTTGAACGTTGGCCAAGAGAAAGGATGAATCGTGCCAGCTGCTTCGCACATGGAATTCTTCATCGACCCCAGTCGCTGCATTGGCTGCAATGCGTGTGTGCAGGCATGTAGCGAGTGCGATACGCACAAGGGCTACTCGATGATCCAACTTGACTATATCGACCGCGCGACCTCAACCCAGACGGCGCCGGTGGTGTGCATGCACTGCGATTCGCCAACCTGCGCTGAGGTCTGCCCGGCCGACGCGATCAAGCGCACCGGCGATGGCGTGGTACAGAGCGCCCGCAAGCCCCGCTGCATCGCGTGTAATAACTGCGTGCTAGCTTGCCCGTTCGGCGTGCCCAAGATGAACACGCAGATGAACTTGATGATGAAGTGCGATATGTGCTATGACCGCACCTCGGTGGGCAAGAAGCCGATGTGCGCGTCGGTCTGCCCGAGCCAGGCGCTGTTCTTCGGCACACGCGCCGAGATCGCGCAGCTCCGCCCGCGCTCGCAGCCAATCAACGCATTCCAGTTCGGCGCGCAGACCATTACCACCAAAGTCAATATGATGGTGCCGCGCTACGCGACCATTGCGCTGATCGATGTCACGGCGGCACCGCGCGAGCGTGCGTTTGGCCAGCCGGCCACCGATGATATGTTGCTGTCGGCCATGTATAGCTGAGCCGTTGCCGGTGTTTTGGCACATCCGGAGGATACCGCATGAATACACGCGAACCCGAACGGCTGACCATCCCGCCCGATGGCCGGCTCGACGCCGAGCAGCCGCGCTGGCGTCAGGATTTTCCGATTGACTGGCCGGACGATGCCTATGTCTCGCGGCGCGACTTCGTGAAGTTTCTGGTGTTGACCAGCCTGGCATTCACCAGCGGGCAGTTCGTGGTACTGGCGCAGAACCTGCTGCGCCAGCGCGCGACTCCGCCCGCGCTGGCGATCATGAGGCTGGACGCGGTGCCGATCGGTGGTTCACTGGTGTTTACCTATCCCGGTCCGCTCGACAAGCGCGTGCTGGTGCGGCTTGACGAGCGGACGCTGGTGGCCTACGGCCAGAGCTGCACGCATCTCTCGTGTCCGGTGATTGCGCGGCCCGCCGACGGGCAGCTGCACTGCCCGTGCCATGAGGGCGCGTTCGATCTTGCGACCGGCCGCCCGATCGCCGGGCCGCCGCGCCGCCCACTGCCGCTGGTTACGCTCGACGTGCGCGACGGCATGATCTACGCCACCGGCGTCGAGGAGCGAACGGTATGAGACAAGCACGTTTCTCGCGCGGCCAGCGCGCGACGATTGTGAGCGGAATCCTAGGCATTGTGCTGGTGATCGTGAGCGTGCAGCTCTGGCTGCTGACCGCGACGGTGAACGCTTCGCTCGGCGGCGACACGGCGATTGTGCTCCCGGCGGCGCTGGCCAGCCTGGTCTGTCTGCTGCTCAACGCAGGGCTGCTGTGGTATTTGTATGCGCTGGATCGGTGAGCCGATGAAGCGCGCGTTCATCGCTGCCAGTGCGAACCTCTTCCCGGCCTATTTTGCGCTCGTGATGGCGACCGGGATTGTTTCGATCGCCGCGTACCGGCTAGAGCTCTGGCCGGTAGCCTGGGCACTGCTCGGGCTCAATATCGCGTTCTATACGATCCTCTGGCTGTTACTGCTGGTTCGTCTGGTATGGTTTTTCCCGCGCGTGCTGGCCGATTTCACGAATCACGCGCGCGGCGCAGGCTTTTTCACCCTGGTGGCGGGGACATGCGTGCTGGGGGTGCAGCTGCTGGTGGTCGCCGGTGCCGCCGCCATCGCGCAGGCGCTCTGGATGCTAGGCCTGCTGCTCTGGCTGCTGGTGATGTTCAGCTTCTTCACCGTCGTGACCGTGCGCGAGGAAAAGCCGGCGCTCGATACCGGCATCAACGGCGCGTGGCTGCTGGCGGCGGTCGCCACCCAGTCGGTCGCGGTGCTGGGGACGCTGCTGGCACCGCGCTTCGCCGCTGGACGGACAGAGCTGCTCTTTTTCACGCTCTGCCTGTACCTGCTCGGCTGCATGCTCTACCTCAGCATCATCACGCTGATCTTCTATCGCCTGACCTTTATCACGCTGACGAGCGCCGAACTCACGCCGCCCTACTGGATCAATATGGGCGCAGTGGCGATCACCACGCTCGCGGGCGCGACGCTGATCCTGAATGCGGCACAGCTGCCGTTACTCGGCGAGATCGCGCCATTTCTGAAGGGTTTCACGCTGTTTTTCTGGGCCGCCGGCACATGGTGGATCCCCTTACTATTCATCCTGGGGATCTGGCGGCATGTATACAAGCGCTACCCGCTGACCTACGACCCGCAGTACTGGGGCATGGTCTTTCCCTTGGGGATGTACACCGCCAGCACATTCCAGCTTTCCAAAGCACTGAACCTAGATTTCCTGCTGGTGATCCCGCGCGTGTTCATCGGTATCGCGCTGGTAGTTTGGCTCGCGACATTCGTGGGACTGATCCGCAGCGTGATCGCCAGCGTTGCGCGCCCCAGCCACGCGCAGGAATCGCCGCGTGGGCCAGCATAAGAGTTCATCGTGCATGCCCTGAATGTGAGGAATAGTGTATTCACACGGCACGCCGCAGAGCAGCACGCGCATCTACAGATGATGCTCACGCTCTGGGCGTGAGAGTGCCCGAAACAGCAGGACACGCGGCCATACATGCGTGACGAAAAGCCCTGCAGCGAGCAGGTACAGCAGCCCCATCAGTGGTGGCAGTATGGCCCACACGCCCCAGCCGGCCAACGCCACCAGCGGATCGTGGAGTGCTCCAAGCGCGACCCCAGCATTGAGCGCGATATAGCAGCCCCAGACTAGCCGCTCGTTGCCGCGCGAGCCGCGCGCATCAAGCCGCGGCAGGATCCAGAACGCCACGCCACACGCGATCTGCACGATCCAGCCTACCAGCAGCATATGCACGTGCGGTATCCGCAGCACCCAGAGCCAGGGGAGTACCGGCATGCCTTTGTTCAGCAACACCAGCGCGCCTGTCGTAGCGCCAAGCGCTAGCCATACAAGTGCGGTGCGGATCATCAACTGGCTCAAACGTGGCATGCAGACGCTCCTTCTGCATGCGCCAAGCGCAGAGAACCAAGCGACAACCAATCGAAGTCGCGCTTTTGGTCAGTGTTCATGCGTTACCCCTTTGATGGGGCGGCCCTTGACGCGCGGCCAGATCGTAATGACAAAGGCCCAAATCGCGAATACTTGCAGCAGCGCGGACAGCGCCAGTGGCCAGCCGAGCCAAGGCATGGGCCACCAAGCGTATAATGGCTCGAAGGTTGCGCGCAGCAGTAGACCGGCATTCAGCGTTCCGTAGCAAAACCAACCGAGCCGCTCATCCCCGCGCGGCCGCTCGCGCGAATAGGGCGGAAACATCCACAAGGCCACGCCGCAGATCAGCTGGGTAACCCAGCCGACCATCAGCAGATGGTAGAAAACTGGCAGTAGCGCCCCGATTCGGCTGTCGATCGCGAGCCCCTGGTTCGCGAGCACCAGGCCTCCCACAACAAACGCAGCCAGCAACCAGATCAGGGCGGTGCGGATGAAATAACGTGCTTGGGGGTACATGGCAGTGATACTTTCAATCGACGCATTGTCTTCAACCGGATTGCCATCGGGCCCACGAAGCTGGCAGCGGCAGGCAGATGCGTGACATAGATGTAGCCGCCATGATACACCTATTCGGGCAGTAGCCCAGCGCGACGAATATGACAGGTCACATACGCCAGCGGGTCGCTCTGGCTGATAATCGAACGCCGCGCGCCGCGTGGAATGACGACCATATGACCTGGGATGAGATCGTAGGTGTCCGCGTCGATGGTGATGCAGCCGCGACCGGCAAGCACGACCAACAGTACATCGACCGCGCTGTTGACATGTGCGGGGATAGCCTGGCCGGTGCTGAGGCGCAGCAGGTTGGCATTGAGCTGCGCGCTGACGATGCTCCAGAGCGGGCCATCATGAACGGCAGCGGCGAGCAACGCCGAAGTATCGATCGGTTCGTGGTGATTTGGGTGACGCATAGTGATTCCTCAGTTGGAGGCGGGTGGACTGCGCCGGATGCTGTGGCGCAAAGATCATGATAAACGATCAACCAGGTGTGCCTTCAGGGTGCGATGACGTAGTGCAGGTGCATAACGGGGGGTGCACATACGTCATTGGCACCAAGGGTAGCGCCTGCGCACGCCAGAAAAAGCGACTTTTGTCACATGAGCGGGTTGGAGTGGGGAATCCGAACCACTGAGCGTTGCTCAATTGACGAAGGGATTGGCATGACCTCCTAATGCAGTACAACATTTTATGCAGTACAACATTGAACAGGCTGTATGATGAAGAGATTAAGTCGCTATACCGCACATTATGGGTTCATCGTCACTTTCTGTGGTTGAGGCCGAAAACTGGCATTTACCCTTTCGCCCTACCGCGGCAGTAAGCCGCGCCCGGAATCGACACCACGGAAAGTGACGATGAGCCGGTAATGTGCGTTACAGATTGTCAGTGGTCGTCAAAGGCCCTGCCCAGTCTTAGTTGCTTTTGTGCCAGCGATGCCGACACTATCCAGGATATGACCGATGCCCTGCGCGACGCAGAGCTTCTGAGCGAGGCGATTGCCAGCGGGCTGGGTGGGCGGCAGCGCCTAATCCAGGCGCTGGCAGTCTACGAGTGCACGCGCAACCCCGCGCTCCTGCCGATGTACGAATTCAGCTGTGGCCTCGCCACATTCCAACTTGAGTGAAGCGCACTTCGATCACGAAGCCACCGCTTGCCGGAAGATTGGGTTCACGGCGCCAAAGAACTTGCCGAGCTCCCCAACAAGCCGAAATAGTGGCAGCTTTCCTTTGACCGGATCCAGATGCTGGAATTGCATCTCGGTGTACTGCACCCCGGTATGTCCGGCCAGAGCCGAGCGCAGCTGCCTCGACTCGCCAACCGGGATCACCTCATCCCCGCGATCGTGCAGCAGGACGATCAACGGGGATTGAATATCCTGCAGGTAATTCACCGGAGACAGGGCGGCCAGGCGCGCTTGCATGATCGCAGGCAAGCGATGCAGCGCGCTCTCCGCATCGTCTTCGTCACGCGCAGTGAGCAGTGCATACACGGCTTGGCCATCCGTTGATAGCCTGCAACCGTCGAGATGTCTTCCCTCAGTGACGAACGAGCTTCGTAACCGTTCTGCTTCGCCTTCTTCCAATAAAGCGGTCAAGGAATGGACGAAGACCTTGCGGGTCAGTGGATCGATCCGCCACGGCTCACGCCCATCTCCCGAGGAGCGCGTGGCACTGGCGATGTCGTGCGCGAACGTCCACATCGAGGCATACGGGGCGTAGGCAGCCAGGAAGGCGACACGGTCTCGTATGAGCGGGCTGGCAGCCGCCATCAGGGCAAACGAGCCTCCCACACATGTGCCGAGCAGGCCGCTTCTGGTACCGTCAACATATGGTTGCTCAATCAACCAGCGGTATGCCGTAGCGATATTCTCGACGTCCTCCGCATCAAGCCGGAAGTCGCGCATCGCCGGCGACCAGTAGAGCAGCGCTGCGAAACCGGCCCGAGCCAGCGCTTTGCCAAGGATTGGGACCTGGGGGTGATCGACGCCGAACGGCACGACACCGAGGCAGACCACGATACCAGGGTGTGGACCAGCCGCCGACGGCCGATAGAGATCGCCTTCGGCCTGGCCAAGACGTGTCGGATAGGTGACCTTCTCAATCAGCGGTGGCTGTGTCACCCAATCAACCGGTCGGGAGGGCAGCATTGGAAAGACTTTGAGGAAGAAGACCGCGGCCTTAGCCACGCTGCGGATCGGCTGCGTCGCACGGGTGAAGGCATGACCTACGTTTCGCATCCGCTGATCAATCCTGACGGATGAACCTTTCGATGGAGCTGTAGACGTAGCCATAGGTGACCTCCTTGTTCCACATCATTGTGACGCTGGCATTATGTACCAACGCCAGCGGGTGCGGACGCGCTGTTGGCCTGCTGCTCCTGCGTTGGTGCTGGCCGCGCTGGGGCTGATCCATTGTCGGAATGGAGCGCCGGCTGTTCCTCTGCCAGCCCATAGCCGCTCTCAATCAACTCGAGGAGCCGGCGCACGAACCGCGCAGCCGGGGCACCGTCGACCACGTCGTGGTCGAATGCCCCTGTCAGATTGAGGATCTCGCGCGGCTCGATGTGGCCGTCCACCACCGCGGGCTTCTGGGCGATGCCGCCCACGACCAGGCCGAGCGAATGCATTGGGGGAGTCAACCCCCAGCCGCTGCACCCGTGGCCGAACATGCCCAATGCGGTTATGCCGACTGTCCCGCCCTGTGTCACCAGGAGGGCCGGGTCCCGCCGGATGGCGGCGCGCAGCAGGGCGATAAACAGCTTGGACAGTGGCCTCGGAAGCACAAGTCCATACCGAACCCAGGACACCATCCCTTTGTTCGGCGGCACCGCTTGGGTCTGGACCGTGCGGATCTCCTGGTGGATCTCGCGGAAGCTCTTATGGTTGGCGCGCCGAATGACATAGCCCATCGGTGCGCGCGTCCCACCGATCGTGCGCTCGATCGGCAGGCCCACATCGACGTCGTCAAACGCGATGAGCCGCGAGCGGCCTTTCAGGTATGCCTGCACCGACGGGTCCTCGGCCACGGCGTGGGCCAGGCAGAACGCCAGGTAGCCGGTAAAGGACAACCCCTCGCCCGTGTGGGCTTTGTGCGCGGCGATAAACTGCCGTGCGACCGTCACGTCGACTTCCAGGAGGCCATACACGCTGTGTTTCCACCAGTACACGTCCAGCAGATTGGGCGTGTCGCGCCGCGCCGGCGCGAGATCGACGATATGATAGGGACCCAGTTTCTCTTTCATGGTGGGTATGCCGTCCTGCGAAGGTACTCACGGCACGCGGAATTGTGCGGTCACGCCGGCAGACGCTGCGGCCAGCGGGTGCCCCGGGACGCCCGCAAAGTACACCCACCACAGATCTTTGCTCCCGAAGCCGTCCGCCCGATCCGAGTCGAACAGGAAGAGCGTGCCGTCCGGCGTCCACGCTGCGCAGCGGTCGTTCCCCGGCCCGTTGACCAGTGGTCCCAGGTTTACCAGCGACCTCCACGTGCCATCGGCGCCGCGTGTCGTGCCGTAGATATCCTCGCCGCCGAAGCCCTCCGTGCGCGTGGTCGTGGCGTACAGCGACCGCCCGTTGGGCGCCGGGATCGAGTGATGTTCGCTCCCCGGCCCGTTCACGTTCGGCCCCAGGTTCTCGGGCGTGGTCCACCTGCCGTCCATCCGGCGCGAGGTCCAGATATCGTTGCCGCCAAAGCTGCCCGGTCGCGTGGACGTCCAGAAAGCCTCGTTGCCATCGGCGGAGAAAGCCAGGCAATGGTCGGCGAACGCGGTGTTGACGGGTGGCTCGCCGGCCACCTCGTTGAGGTTGCGCGGTTGCGACCAGACGCCGTCGACCAACGAGCTCACCCAGATCTCGTCCTGGCCGAGGCCCCCAAAGGAGCTGACCCCGAGTTCCATGCTGATCAGACCGATCGCCTCAACATACAACGCCAGGCCTGGCATGCTCTCACCGGCCGCGAACGGCCGCCAGCTGGTGAAGTACAGCTTGTCGCCGGCCGCGCCTACCCACGGCTCGACCTCGACATAGGACGTGCTGATCGGCGGGCCGAGGAGCTGAGGGGGCGTCCAGTTGGCCTGCTCCCAGGTTCCAGTCAAGTGCGAGACGCAGATGTCGGTGCTGCAAGAAGGGCATGCGCCACTGCTCGACTGGCTTCAGCGCAGTACCCCGTCTGTTTCCACTCGCTGAGCGTTCTCGCTAACCACCTCGATTCTGTGTCGCAAATACCACAGCCTTGTGGCAAAAGACACACCTCTGTCCCTTTTCGGTGCGTTTGCCGCGTGTTGCTCGTCCAAGCTTGCCCTGGATACGTCCAGAGCCGTACACTTCGCACAAATAGCTCTGGGCGGGCTTTCTGATTGTGCGATAACACGGTCGATGCTCTATGGAACTCGCCATCGGCAGCTTCAGCCATACCGCATCCTGTTGTAGGCGATTTGGCCTACTGCTCACCCCGCCAGACTGCTGGTGCCGACGTTGTCGTTGTGCCCTATACTGATGTGGAGCAGATCGCTCGGACCATCGCTTCCAGATCGAACATGGCATCAACATTGCGCGGAAGCGGGGAGGAGGAACCACCATGACCCATTCGACATCGCACGCAGAGCAGCACGCCACGTTCGATCTAGACGACATCTATTGCCTTGAATGCGCGGACGCCGTCGTGCGGACGCTACGCGCGCAGCCACATATCAGCGATGTCCACATGGACTGGGCGAACAACCGCGTCCACGTGACCTATCACGCGGGCATGATCACGCCCGAGGCGATTGAGCAGGTGATTGCGAGCGCCGGATGCAGCTGCGCACCAGCGGATGGAGCGCGAGACGCCGGACATCCGCAGGCGCAGCCCGCGCCGGGACACCGCCTGGAGCGCCTGCGCCACGGAGTGGACGTCCAGCCGATTACTATGGGCACCAAGCACGACCGCATGCAGTACGAACTGCCGGCAACCGAGGCCCGCCCATCACACGTCATGCCGCCCGGGCACACGGCCGATCACGCGGCCCACGCCGCGATCGGCCACGGAGAGCACGCCGAGATGGAGCACGCGCTCCCCGGTGAACATCCGATCGCCGGCCAGAGCAAAATGGCAATGGATCACAGCGAGCACGCGACGATGGACCACACGGCGATGAGCCACGACATGGCGGGCATGGATCACGCTGCCACGGGGCATGATATGGCGGGCATGGACCATGCTGCTATGGGGCATGATATGTCGGACCCCGGCATGGCCGCGGCGATGGAGCGCGATATGCGCACCAAGTTCTTCATCGCGCTCCCGCTCACCATCCTGACCGTGCTGTATGCCCCGCTGGGGATGAACCTGTTCGGCGTGCGCCTGCCGACCTTCGGGCTGGACATGAACCTGATCATGCTGGTCTTGTCCACGCCGGTGGTGTTCTACAGCGGCTGGATGTTCATTGCCGGCGCCTACCAATCGCTGCGGCGTGGCATGCTCAATATGAGTGTGCTGATCGCCACTGGCGTGCTGGCGGCCTACCTCTTCAGCCTCCTGATCACGTTTATCGGCGGCGAGTCGTTCTATGAGGCCGCGGCAATGCTCGTGACGTTTGTGCTGTTCGGCCACTGGATGGAGATGCGCTCGCGGCGCGGCACGAATGAAGCGCTGCGCGCGCTGTTCGACCTGGTGCCCCCGCAGGCCACGGTGCTGCGCGGCGGTCAGGAATTGACCATCCCAAGCAGCGATGTGCAGGTCGACGACATCGTCGTGCTCAAGCCGGGTGACAAGGTGCCGGTGGACGGCGAGGTCACCGAGGGTGAGACCAGCATCGATGAGGCGCTGGTCACCGGCGAGAGCGTGCCACTCACGAAGCGGCCGGGCGATGGGGTGATCGCCGGGTCGATCAACCGCAGCGGCAGCGTGCGTTTTCGCGCGACCAAGGTCGGTGCCGATACAACGCTAGCGCAGATCGTGAAGCTGGTGCAGCACGCACAAAGCTCCAAGGCACCCGGGCAGCGGCTGGCCGACCGCGCCGCGCAGTACCTGGTCATCCTGGCGGTCGGCTCCGGCATTGTCACGTTCATCGCCTGGTACTTCTTCGGTGGCGCGCCGCTGATCACCGCGCTGACGTTCGCGATCTCGGCGGTGGTGATCGCCTGCCCGGACGCGCTCGGCTTAGCGACCCCGACGGCGGTCGCGGTCGGTACCGGCGTCGGCGCGAAGTACAACATCTTGATCAAGGATGCCGCGACATTGGAGAATGTCTCGGGTATCAGCGCGATCGTGCTCGACAAGACCGGCACGCTGACCGAGGGCAGGCCGGCGCTGACCAACGTGGCGGCGCTGGGGAGCGCGAACGAGCAGGAGCTGCTACGGCTGGTCGCCTCGGCCGAGCAGGGCTCGGAGCACCCGCTGGCCGAGGCGATCGTAGATGGCGCGCGCGCACGTGGAACCAACCTCGTCGCCGCGGCCCAATTCGAGGCGATCGCGGGCCACGGCATTCGCGCCATGGTCGACGGCCAAATGCTGCTGGTGGGCAATCGCAAACTCATGCGCGACCAGGGCGTGGACGCTACCTCGCTCGACGCCCAAGCCGCGGCGCTTGCTGAGCAGGGCAAGACGCCAATGTTCGTGGCGATCGATGGCCGGGCAGCCGGGCTGGTCGCGGTGGCTGATACGATCAAGCCGACCGCCAAAGAGGCGATCCGCCGCTTGGGGGAGCTGGGCATCGAGGCGGTGATGATCACCGGTGACAACGCGCGCACCGCGGAAGCTGTCGCGCGCGAGCTCGGGATCGCGCGCTTCTTCGCCGAGGTGCTGCCAGCCGACAAGGCGCGCCATGTGCAGGAGCTGCAGGCTGAGGGCAAGCGGGTGGCGATGGTGGGCGACGGCGTCAACGACGCGCCGGCGCTGGCGCAGGCCGACATTGGCATCGCGATCGGCGCTGGCACCGACGTGGCGATCGAGACCGCGAATGTCGTGTTGATGAAGAGCGACCCGCTCGACATTATTCGTGCGATCACGCTCTCCAAGGCGACGGTGCGTAAGATGAAGCAGAACCTGGTGTGGGCATCGATCTACAACGTCCTGGCGATCCCGATTGCGGCTGGGGTGCTCTATCCGTCGCTGGGCATCGAGCTGCGGCCGGAGTGGTCGGCGCTGCTGATGTCGCTGTCGTCAATCATCGTGGCGGTGAACGCGGTGTTGCTCAAGCGGGTCGAGCGCGACCTGGGCGAGCCGGGTGCCGGGCGGCCGAGCGTGCCACTCCAACCCGCGCCGGCAGCGTAATACCGTTCGATCGCGGAGCGTATCCGGTCGCTGCTTGCCATTGGCTGGCCACGGCTCGGGCTTCGACAGACCCGAGCATCAAATCTCGTCAGATATGGCGCCTGTGAGGTGCGGCTATTCGCTAACAAAGTCGGCGAATAGCCGCACCTGATATGACGCATGATGGGATCGAGGGTGGCCCGCATGCTCCCCAGGCGCACCGTTGGCCCACATCTGGTACTCTCCGCTGAGCTTACGCGCCTCTCGGTTCCGCTCGGCAATCCGACGGTGGTTGTACGTGTATGATGGAAAGAATGCTACGTGACGTTGCGACCTCTTCACCAGACGGTATGCCAGGCTCGGTAGACTTACGTCAGTGACTGTGTTCGCCTATGGAGAGGACAAGCACGCCATGAACACGGCAGCATTCGTTGGGCTCGTGGATCGCTATACCACCGACCCAGAATCGGTCTACACCACCTGGTTCCTTAGCAGCGAAGCGCGGATGAAGGCATTCCGCGCGATCCGGCGCGGTGTCCGCGACACGGTTGACAGCATCGCCTCGGGAACGTTCGGCAATGACTTCAAAGGCTCGCCGCTGGAGGTGGTGCTCACGGCGATCACCGAGCAGAAGCAGGTCTTTGAGGGCGCGGCGCATCCGTTCTACTGGAAGCCGAAGCTGCGCATCCCAGATATCTACGAAAACAAGGTCAACCAGCAGTTGTTTGGAGCATGTCTGGAAGCATGCCTCTCGGCGACCCGCGAGGAACAGGTGCTGGCCGCGCTGAGCCGACTCGCCGCAGCGCAGATCAAAGGGCTCGGGCCGGCGGTCGCCAACATTATCTACTTCCTGCACCCGACGATCGTGCCGCCGTTCAACACCGCGATGGTCAATGGGTTCAACGCCCTGTTCGGCGACAAAAAGAAGCTCGGCTCGTGGGAGAGCTACCTGGCAATGCGCGAAGTCATCGTGCGCGCAAACAGCGAGGTCCGTAACCGGCTGTCGAAAGATCTCGGCGCATTTGCGGGCCTGTTGTACGAACTTGGCGTCGGGAGGATGGTGATCAGTGGCAACGCCGAGCTGGTGCTCAAGCAGGAGCAGGCCAAGGTTGAGCAAGTGGCCAGGGCACGACATACAGCGGTACTGGCGGAGCAACGAGAGGAGTCGGAGCACACGCGCATCCAGCACGTGCTGATTACCATCGGACGCGCGCTCCATTACAATGTGTATGTGGCGCGCAACGATCGGCACCGCTCGTACGATGGGCATTCCTTTGCGCTGCGCACGCTGCCGGAATTGCCCGCGCAGCCCTGGCCGCGCGATGTCATGGATCGTAAGTGACCTAGCCCGGATTGAGCAGACAGGCACATGGCCGGAGAGACATCAACCAGCACTGTTCTTGTTGTCGACGACGAACAACGCCTGCGCGACCTGGTGCGGGGCTACCTCGAGCACGAGGGGTTCAACGTGCTCGCTGCCGCCGATGGCCAACTCGCGCTTGACCTTGCGCGTCAGCACGGACCAGATGTCGTTGTACTGGACTTGATGCTGCCTGGTCTGGACGGCCTGGAGGTCTGCCGGAGATTGCGCACGTTCTCCGATGCGTACGTGATCATGCTCACGGCCAAGGCCGAGGAGATCGATCGAATCGTCGGCCTGGAGGTCGGTGCCGACGATTATGTGACCAAGCCGTTTTCGCCACGCGAGCTGATCGCGCGGGTGCGGGCGGTGCTGCGCCGCCCGCGGCGCGGCGCCGCTTCCACCCCAGCGGATATCGTGCTGCCACAGCGCTTCGGCGAGCTGACGATTGACCAGGAGCGCCACGAGGTCACGCGGCTGGGCCAGCCGATCGCGCTGACCGCGCTGGAGTACGCGCTGCTCACGACCCTCGCCGCGCACCCAGGCAGGGTATTTACACGCGATCAGCTGCTGGAGAACGTTTGGGGGCAAGACTACTTCGGTGATGACCACGTGGTGGATGTCCACATCGCTAATGTGCGCAAGAAGCTCGGCGACGATCCAGCCGCGCCCACCTATATCGAGACAGTGCGCGGGGCCGGCTATCGCTTCGCCGGAAAGGCGGGCTGAGATGGTCCGGCGCATCCGCGGCGGCCTACGCGGCAAGCTGTTCCTGGCACACCTGCTGGTGATCGCGATCGGGATGGTCACCCTGTTCGTGGCGACTCTTGCCATCGCGCCCACGCTGTTCGACCGGCTGATGGGCGCGATGATGGGCTCGAACACGCCGTCGATGGGCGGTACGATGTCAGGGATGGCCGAAACCACCGCGCAGGCGTTTAGATCCGCGATGCTCCAGGCGCTGCTGCTGAGCGCCGGCGCGGCCACACTCGCCGCCGTGGTCGTCAGCCTGTTTGTCTCCACGCGAATCGTCACGCCCATCCAGCGGCTGCTGGGCGCCAGCCGGCGGATCGCGAGCGGGCATTATGCTGAGCGCGTACCAACGACAGACCCTGATGAGCTCGGAGCGCTGGCGGCGCAGTTCAACACCATGGCGGCCGAGCTGGAGGCGGCTGAGCGGCGGCGAGTGGCGCTAATCGGCGACGTGGCGCACGAGCTGCGCACCCCGCTCGCGACGATCGAGGGCTACAGCGAGGGACTGCTCGACGGTGTGGTCGCGCCAAGCGCCGAAACCTGGGCGCTGCTGCACGACGAGGCGGCGCGGCTGCGGCGGCTGGTGCAGGATTTACAGGATCTCTCGCGCGCAGAGGCGCGCCAGCTGCCGCTCCAGCTGCGCCCGTGCCCCCCAGCCGAGCTGGTCGACCAGGCAGTCCGGCGTATCGCCTCGCAGTTCACTGAGAAGGATGTGACGCTGACAACCCATGTTCCAGCGGACCTTCCCGCTGTGCAGGTCGATGCCGATCGGATCATCCAGGTGCTGATCAACCTGCTGGGCAATGCGCTGCGCTACACCCCGGCCGGCGGAAGCGTCCAGGTGCGCGCCGAACGCCAGGAGGACGCGGTCACGTTCCAGGTCGCCGACACCGGCATCGGGATCGCACCTGAGCATCTGCCGCACCTGTTCGAGCGCTTCTACCGGGTGGACAAGGCCCGCTCGCGCGCGCTCGGCGGCAGCGGGATCGGGCTGACGATCAGCCGCGCGATCGTCGAAGCCCACGATGGTAAGATCTGGGCCGCCAGCGCTGGTTCGGGGCAGGGCGCAACGTTTTCTTTCATGATCCCTATCGCTCCCTAACCGCTGATTTGCGGACCGCGCTGTGGATCACTGCGCGAAGGTCGCCTCATCCACCGTGGCGTGGAAGAACGCGAATGCCCGCTCGGTGCCTGCCCACCAGGTTGCCTGAACCTCGGATGGGACCGTGTAATCGCCGAACGTCCGCTCGGCTGTGGCCTGTGCGGCGAACGGGATCCATGTGTAGCTGCCGTCGTCCGTGAGGTTACTCCAGCGCTCGATGTGCAACTCGCGGAGATCGCCGGGGGGGCCGATCCGCAGCGTCGCTGCGACCTCCTCGCCATGTACGGGGACGACGATCCGCAGCTGGCCGTTTTGTTCCGACCACATCGCCCCGGACGTTGGCAGGAATGCGGACGGCAGCCAGATCGACTCGACCACCAAGCGCTGGCGTGCCGCACGCTGAATATCCGGGCCGCCTTTCGTAGCCACAGGGATCAATCCCAGTAACCGAATCCGGCTGTGTGCTGCACCGCCATCGTAGCGCTCTTCGGTTGTGACGGGGAGCGGTCCGAGCCACGCGCGCGCCTCGAACTGGAAGCCCTGCCCGACCTGAACCGTTTGACGCGTCGAGAACGGCAGCCATGGCCAGCGCGGCTGCATGAGCATACGACCATGGAAACGGATCTGCGCCGAGCGGGTGATCGGTGCGCCTGGCTGGATAGCGTGGCGTAAGTATCGGACTGCGCCCTCCGGCAGCTGTGCTGCGAAAGCATCCGGGTCGAAGAATAGATTATTGTTGACCACCTGACGTTCCATGCTGGCTCCTCCCCAGTTCACTGTGCGACGCGATCTGAATCGCTTAGGCAAGATCGGCCGTGAATCTTGCATGAGCAGCAAGGAGTGTTCCAATGTGCAATTGATCATTGGGCACGCCAGCAACATCGGGAACGCTCCACCAAATGCTCTCGTAATGAAGAAGGCATTTCTTGATCAAATCTTGATGATCGCGCACATCGGAGCTTGATCTGTCCCTGGTAGACTGATGCTATCGAACGAAACGACGCGCACATACGCGCTTGAATGGTACAAGGAGGAACCAACGATGATGGGTGGATATGGCATGATGGCCGGGATGGGCTGGCTAGGGATACTGCTGATGGCGCTGTTCTGGGTCGGCGTGATCCTGCTGGTGGTCTGGGGTCTCAGCAACGCGTTCCCGAGCCGCCAGCAGGCGGTCGAGCCGGACGCGGAGGAGATTCTGAAGCGACGCTACGCGCGGGGTGAAATCAGCCGCGAAGAATATGTGCAGGCCAGCGAGACGCTGCACGTAGCCACGAGGTGAACGCCATGAAGTATCGATGGATGGGTATCACCGGCCTGGCGTTCGTGCTGGCGGCCCTGGTTGGTGGCTCGCTCGGCCCCTCACTCTGGCCGACCGCGTTCTGGAGCGGCCAGTCTAGCGCGATGATGGGGCCGGGCATGATGAACGGCGGCATGATGAGCGGCCAGGTGGATCCAGGTATGATGAGCGGCGGCATGATGGGTTCAGCCACGCTCACTGATCAGAATGCGCCCTTCGACCAGCGCTTCCTGGACCAGATGATCGCGCACCACCAGGGCGCGGTCATGTCCGCCCAGATGATGATTGCCGACTCGGCCCGGCCTGAGCTGCGCGACCTGGCGCAACGCATCATCACGGGGCAGCAGCGCGAGATCGATCAGATGGGCGAGTGGCGCCAGGAGTGGTACGGGACGGCGAGCAGCGGCACCCTGCCCGGTATGATGGGTAGCGGCATGATGGGCGGAGCGATGATGAATCGCGAGCAGATGCGGCAGATGATGGGAGCGAGCGCTGACTTCGATCGCATGTTCCTGCAGATGATGATCCCGCACCACGAGGCCGCGATCGCCATGGCTCAGCAAGCGCTGACGCAGGCCGAACATCCCGAGATCAAGACTCTCGCACAGGGCATCATCACGACCCAGCGCGCGGAGGTTGGCGAGATGCAAGGGTATTTGCAGTAACTGCCTGCGGGATGCCTTGGACCCTCATCGCTCAGCCGAGAGATTCGCCCTGGAACAGTGGCCGGCTTATGCCGGCCGCTGTCCTTTACCAGTGGCGTCGGATGACGCCCTGGGTCGCTTCATACCCTCAGCCGAACCTCAGGGAAGACTCAGCCAGGCCTCAGCGCGTCGAGGCAGACTTGGGCCAGGCAAATCGAGACGAATGAAGGTGCGACGAGGGACGACCATGCTTCGCGATCCGGTGTGTGGGATGCAGATCCAGGAGGCAAACGCCTACGCTGTACGTCACGTTGGCGATGCGCATGTCGCTCTCTGCTCCGCGGCGTGCGCGGCGCAGTTCGATGCTGCTCCGCACCGCTATATGCAGCTGCCCGATCATCTAACCCCTGGGCGCCGGATCAGTACCGTGCCGCTGCTTGGCCCGCTTGTAGCCGGAGCGCTGGCGATGCTCGGGCTCCTGATCTTCTACCTCGGCATGATTACATTCGCACAGGGCTGGGCGCACGCCAGGGCGCAGCTGCTCGACGACCGCACTTTCATCGCGGCGATCGTGGTCGGCTTTGGCACGCAGGTTGGGCTGTATACCTATCTGCGCGGGCTGCATGCACGCACCGCAGTTGGCGGCGTGGCAGCCAGTACCGGAACGAGCGCCGCGGCGATGCTGGCCTGCTGCGCCCATCACCTGGCCGATGTGCTGCCGATCGTGGGTGTCGCCGGCGCCGCCGTCTTCCTGAACACCTACAAGACCCTGCTGCTGTGGCTCAGTATCGCAATGAACCTGGCCGGCGTTGCCTACCTGCTGTGGAAAATCCAGCAGCAACACCAGATGGTCTGTCATACACCGTTCGCACACAGGGGAAATATCTCGTATGGTAACGATTAATTTCGATCCGAACCTCTTCCACTTGGGGCCGTTGGCGTTCTCCTGGTACGGTCTGGCTGTGGCCGCGGGCATCCTCGCCGGAATCTGGCTGCTTCTCCGCGAGGCGCAACGCCGTGGGCTGCCGACCGAGCCGGTGCTCGACCTGGTGCTCTGGATCGCCGTGGGCGGCCTCCTCGGCGCACGCCTGCTCTATGTGCTCGACCGCTGGCCGTTCTTCGTGGCAAACCCCACGCAGATACTCGCGATCCACACCGGCGGATTGTCGATTATGGGCGCGATTCTCGGTGGCGGGCTTACAGCCGCTATTCTAGCGAGGCGCAAAGGGCTTCCTGTGCGGCGACTGTTTGATGCGGCTGCTCCTGGCATCGTTCTCGGTCAGGCGATCGGGCGCTTCGGCTGCCTGGTCACCGGCGACACGGTCGGCCGGCCTACCGATGGCAGCTGGGGCATCGTCTATTTGAACCCTGGAGCGCGCGTTCCCCAGCTCGGCGTCGCCTATCAGCCAGCGTTCTTCTATGAGCAGCTCTGGGACGTGCTGGTCTTCGCGATTCTCTGGCGGCTGCGCGGGCGCATCACCGGGGACGGCCAACTCTTCGCACTGTACCTGGGGCTGTATGCAGTCGGCAAGTTCGCGATCACCTTCGTTCGGCTCGACCCAATCTACTTCTGGGGCCTCCAGCAGTCACACTTCGTTGCGCTCGGCCTGCTGACGGTCGCCATCGGCTGGAGCCTTTGGAATCGCGCCAACACGCGTGGCCGAGCTACTCCACAACTCAGCAGCTAGTCGGTGAGGGGTGGAAGACAGCGAAAAGGTGCGACCGTGCCGCATTCGCACGAAGACGACCTGCCGGCGCTGGCCCTTGGCGCGCTCGACCGCCAGGAAGCGCGAGCGATCCGCGAGCATGTGAACAACTGCCCGCGTTGCCGCGCGGCGCTCGGAGCGTGTCGCGCAGTTGTGATCCTGCTGCCCTACGCGGCCCAGCCGCAGGAGCCGCCGGCTAGTCTGAAGCAGCGAATCCTGGCCCGCATCGTTCGCGGTGGTGGGCCGGAGGGTGCTACAATCACGCACGATAGAGATAGCGTCGAAGGGAGGTGAAACGGCAATGGCGAGAGACCCGGTCTGCGGCATGGACGTGGACGAGAAGACGGCGGCTGCCACGGCGGAGTATCAAGGCAAGACCTACTACTTCTGCGCCCCCGGCTGCAAGAAAGCCTTCGAGAGGGAGCCGGAGAAGTACGTGCAGGGCACAGCGAGCAGCGGCGACCAACCACATCACTCGTCCTGATGTCGCGGCTACTGATACCAGGTCTGCTGTAGACATTGGTGATTGTGACACTCCGTACGGGCTAAAGCCCGGCGGCTTCTTGCGGCTTAATGCAAGCTACATGCCCCGTCACCCAGAGGGTACCCGGGGGAACTACGGCGGAACGCCCGCCGATACATGACCGAGCGCGGTTGGATACGGCTATAGCTGCCATACAGCGCCTTGCTCTCCAGATTGACTGCCCCCACCGCATCCCGGTGGCCGATAAACCCACAGTTCGAGCAGTGATAGTTCCGCCCGTTGGGTTTATTGTGCGCGCCACACTGAGGGCATGTCTTGGACGAATACGCCTCGCTCTGCCGTTCGACGGCGATCCCCTCCGCTGCCAGCTTGTAGGTGAGATAGGCGATCTGTCGCCCATGCGACCAGCCGCTCACCTTCTGCTGGGCGTTGCGGTGCAGCCGCTTGCCCGTGCTCACCGTCCGGAGATCGCCCACTACGAGCCGCCGTGCCCGCTGCTGCTTCGCATGGATCGTAATCGCCCGCGTGACCTTATGCTCGATGTCCCGTCGCTGGCAGTTGTTGCGCGCCAGCAGATACACCTTGCGGCGTTGCAGCCGCTTCCAGCGGCGCGACCCCTTCTTGCACCTGCTCTGTCGCGCTTGGAGATTGGCGAGCCGCTTGTGACGATACTGATTGAGTGCCCGCAGATCGCGGGCCGAGAAGATCACGACAACGCCCTGCTCGTTCGCGATGGCTGCTGGATGAATCTCTCCCAAGTCGGCGGTGAGGGTTGCTGTCCCTGGCGCAACGGGCGTGGGTATCCCATTCTCCACCACCAGATGCCAGTCGTAGCGCCGAGCGGCCCGATCATAGATGAGGCGCATTTCCACAAACGCGGCTTGGTCGAGCGATTGCAACGCAGGTGGAAGGGAGACAGCAACGGGCGCGAGTCCTCGCGCTCGTGCGAGCAGGAGGCAGCCATCCTTCACACGAATGCCCGTGTTTTTCCAGATGGTTGAGCGATACCACTTGCGTTTGTGGGGGTATTTCGCGCCCATCTCCCGATTGGCCTTTGCGGTCTTGCAGGCTTTGTGGAATGCCTGCTGCGCGGCATCGCGGCTGTGGGCGTGGAGGGTCGTCCCGCTGAGACAGTCCCCCAACCGTTCGGATGCGCCCGGCGACAGCCAAATGCCTTTCCGCCGATAGATGCGGTACTGCCACACGAGCGTTTCCGTGTAGACGCGACCACTCTCGCGGTTGAGTGCGTCGGCTGTATCACGCAGAAGGGTGCAGGGAAACTTATGGGTGCAGATCATTGCTCCACCTTCCGTACCTTCGTGGGGTGACTCAGCTTGTAGTCGATCTCGATGGGAACATACACATCCTCCCGCCGGCCCTTGTAGCCTTTCTCGTACTCCTTCACGCGGGCGTCGAACTGGATCACATCACCAGGAACAAGGCCCAATGCGGCGAATGCTTTTGTACGGTTGAACCAAAGGTGGTTGCAGATCGGCGTGCCGTCTGGCGTGCGGATGTCTTTCAGCAGCACGGTCGGCTCGTCGCCCGCCCACCCGCGTTTTGTTCCCATCCGCTCGAACGTGCCGAGGAACGTGGCGCGTTCGCCGTCGCGTTGTTGGAGTGCGTTGCGCATCATCACACCTATGCTATACTTATGATGATAATAATCATAATCATAAGCATAGCACAAGGCGAACAGATGAGCAAGACCTTTCTGTTGCACATTCCCGATCGCGAACATCAGGCGCTCAAAATAGCGGCAGCGCAGGTAGGCGCAAGTATGAATCAGTTTATCCGTGATGCGATTATGGAGAAGATTGCCGGCCAGAACGTGGAACGATCAGCGCCGGCACCGGAATCGCTGCCCGCCGCTGACGCGGAAACCAGCGATTCCGGTGCGCTGGCTGAAGCCGCCACGAGAAACCCGCCTAACCGCAGGGGCTAAAGCCCTACGGCTTGCGGCGGGTTCCGCTCGGTCAGAGGTGGGAGCTGTGCAGCTCCCGCCTCTTGCAACCTCAATGAGCGAATAGATTCAGCACACCTTTTCCTCCCGGGCGATACTGACCTGTGGTGAAGCCCGATGGCCGATCGCTACATCACTGCGTCTACGGCTGCGACGCGTACACTGGCGTCTGCTGCCTACCCCTTTCGAACTTTTCCCGCGCCCTCCCTTTTCTCCTTCCTGTGCATAACGCCCACCATGTGCTTGAGCTTGAACACGGCAACCACAAGGGACAGTCCGATCAGGACGTAGGCGATCGGATTGTGAACAGAGAAACCACCCAAGCCGGCTTTCAACAGTACAATGCCGCCAACCGCATGCAGGCTCAGGACGATGATGCTCAGCAACAGAATGGCAATAGGCACAAGCGGCCGCATCTTCTTTGTTTCTCCACTGGCAAGATCATGGTGCTCCATACTGCCTGACTCCTGCTTCATTGAACGTCGCAAATGGCTCAGCAGGGAGCGACGATGCGAGGTGTGGTGATCCTCAGCCATAGAGTCTTCGTTTCTCTGTGCCAACGGAGAACCCTTTCAGCTTTTGGATGCTCGGACAAAGCCTGCTCCAGGAAACGCAGAGAAGCGTGGGGGCCGCATCTGCTCTGTTTCCACTTGCGCGAAACCGGCGTCCGCGACCAGGGCAGCCAGCTCGTGCAGGCCGCTGCCCCCAGCGTGAAAGCGCGCCGCCTGGCCCGCTCGGTCCTGCTTGCGTGTGAAATCGGCAATGATGAGGCGCCCACCTGGTTTGAGCACCCGCGCGATTTCCGCGAGTCCCTGCCGTTTGAGGCTCGCAGGCAAATGATGCATCATCAAGGTCGAGAGCACCACATCGAACGTCTGATCGGGAAAGGCGAGCTGCTCGATCACTCCCACCCGAAACTCGATCGGCGCCTGGCGCCGAGCCGCTTTCGCGCGGGCGCGGGCGATCTGCTCGCTTCCTGGGTCAATGCCAACGACGCGGCCCGCGCTGCCCACGCGGCGCTGAACCTCGATCGCCAACGTTCCTGTGCCGCAGCCGACATCTAGCACCGTCTCTCCGGGGTGAAGGCCGGCGAGGGTAACAGTCCGCTGCCTGAGCTCGCGCCCCTTGCCACGGAACAAGCAGGTGTCCAGGAACCATCCGTGCAGGTCGTAGCGCCAGCCCCCCTTGAGGATCAGCCCGTTGGTCGCTTTGGCTGACGCGGCGCTGGGTTCGCTGCGGTGGTGATGTGCAAATGGATGCATAGATCGTGATCCTTTCAGACTTTTGAGGGCACGGATTGCAGTTCCATGAGTTCGCGCGCAAATGTCTTCGCCATTGCAGCCTGACCAGGAGCAGCGCTCCTCTGGCAAGCCTCCTGCCATGCTTGCCAGGTTTTGAGTGCGCCCGCCAGAGTTCCTGGCTCACTCGTCAACCGAGCAGCAATCGCGGACAGCTCGGCGCAAATCTCACGACGATGTGTCACTGATGCTTGTTCTTGCTGACCCTGAGGACGAGCCAGAACCCGCCATCCAGCGGCCAGATCCGCCAGCGTCACATCAGCAGGCGTCGCAGCGAGAAGCTGTTGAAGCATCACTGCCATGTGCTGTGCTCGGCCCTCTGGCTGCATGTGCTGTTTGATTGCTTCAATGCATTCTGTCTGAACTCAAGTATAGTCGGACGCTCGCAGCCAAACAAGAATCAACTGGGAAGATCTGTCCCAAATGAGACAAGGAGCGCGAAATGTCTCAGCCGGCGAAGAACGTACGTCTCAAACGGACGCAAAAGCTCTTGCGCGAGGCATTAATCGAGCTGATCGAGGAGCGGGGCTTCGACTCGCTCACCATCGGCGAGCTGACCGAGCGCGCGATGGTGAGCCGAGCCGCGTTCTATCGCAATTATCGGGATAAATACGATCTGGTCGAGCAGATCTTTGAGGAGGCCATGAGCGCCTTGCTCGCAGCGGTTGGAGATCTGGGGCGAGAACATCCTCCCGATATCTGGGTCACGTTCTTCGAGCATATCGCCGAATATGAACAGCTCTATCGAGCGCTGCTTGGCCGCAAAGGAAGCCCCTGGTTTGTGTGGAAGATGCGTGCGGCGCTTGCTGGGCTGCTCAAAGAGCGCGGGCGCCTTCCTCACGGGCCGAACGCCTCCGATCGGCCCCTCCACAGCTTCTCAGATGCGTTTGTGCCAGATCTCGTATCCGCGCTGTTTGTGGAAGCGATCACCTGGTGGCTTGAGCAGGGCAGACCTTACACGCCCAGGGAGATCGCCACGCGCAGCGCCCTGCTTGCCTCCGCCCTCTTTAAGGAAGCAAGCACCTGGCAATGAGTGCTTGCTCGTAAGCACAGCAAGCTGAGGTTTCGTGTTTGTTTTGAGCCTCATGCCATGCGTGATCTGCCGATCCTTCTCTCGCACTTATCAGGTGTCTTCCTCCACGGCCTCTTCCTCAGGCAGAGCACGCCCACACACCTTCATCCGGTTACCAGTACTCTTTGAAGGAAGCCTTCGTGCAGTCGTGAACGACAACCTCGGCAGATACTGCCTCGCACATGCGCGATACTGGCCTGGCGTGGAGGCTAATTGCCGATGGCTACGTCGTTGCATCTATGGTTGCGACACCGTACGCTGCTCCTGCTGCTTACGCCACCCATATGGAGTCACGCCCCGCGGCTTGTAGGCCCTAAGGTAGCGAAGGCCGAAATTTCGGCAAAGTAGCGCAGGGTGTCAGGCTGTATGCTGCAATGGCAAGCGCTCCTGCATATTCAACGTGAATGTCCCGTACGGGTTGACGTGCTGCCACTTCAATGGCGTCAACGCCCGGAGGTCGGTCACTGTCAGCTGCCCCTGCCATTCTGGTTCGGCCAGGACTTGCTGGATCATCAGCGTGTTCACATACACGAGGCTGATTTGCAGGAGGTGGAGGGATAACATCAGCACCTCGTGGTCCTCCACCTTGTTACTGGCAAACTCGCCCCCTTTGCCGTACAGAATAAAGTCGTTCGCACTATTCCACGTCTCGATCACCTGCAAGCCCTCATGAATCTCGCGCCGCAAGGATTCCAGGCGCAGAAAGTCGCATAAGAAGATTGTTTTCAGGGCCTTGCCGAGTTCACAAAGGGCCTTGTAGGTCGGGTGCTGGACATTGCTGCGCGTGAACCGCCGCAAGATCGATTCGGCGTCCGCCGTCCCCAGCCGCAGTGCCGTCGTCAACTTGATCAGTTCATCGTACTGTTGCTCGATCAGCACCCAGTTAATCGATCGGGTCAAGATCGGCGGCAGGTTGGCATAGGTGTCCGGCTCGCCCGCACTTGGGCGGTACAGCCGTTGCTTTTTGAGGTTCTTGAGGCGCGGTAGGAGCTGGAAGCCCAGCAGATAACAGAAGGCAAAGCCCACCCCGCTCTGGCCATGCGTATATGTTATCTGGAATCAAGTGCTCCTAATATGATAGGATCGGTCTCACTGTTTTCCATGGCCTTTCCGCCCTGGGTAAGTTTTCAGATAGCCAGGAGCAGATGCATGGATTCCATACGCTGGGACTATTATCCGCGAGTTGCTCGTACCACTCATGCACGTGATTGGCTGCTGCTCCTCGCTCAACTTCAGAAAGCGCCAAAAACCATTGATGCATACGCCCGCGGCCTTGACGATCTAATCGACTTCTTCACCCGATCGAACTTTCCGCTCATTGAAGCCCACCATGGGCATATCGCTACCTATCTCAATGATCTCCATCAGCGAGTTATTGCGCGACCAACCAGGCGCTCCCAACAGATCAAGTGTGGCCTCGCCAATGCAACCATTCAGCAACGACTTACTGCAGCACGCCTGTGGTATGACTATCTGATCCTCCACAATCTTCGCCGCGATCAGGTCAATCCTGTCGGTCGCGGCACTTATCGCCATGGGAAC
>WNFV01003276.1_pt1 | contig 35690 bp, 54 predicted proteins | sample 5400101 | NCBI WGS metagenome assembly WNFV01 (sample SAMN13153361, study PRJNA577476) | soil metagenome | isolation source: 115 cm soil or saprolite under grassland replicate 1 | place: USA:California | collected 2016-06-15 | reverse complement strand
CCTGAGATTTTCCTTGCCGGCGACCTTGCGTCCCCTAGTGTTGATGATCACGCCATCGTCGGCCCACAGGGCCAACGCAGCGTCCAGTTCGCCGGCATTCTGCGCCTCGATATGGCGCTTCAACACCGATCGCGGATCGCTATTCTGCCCCTCCGCAGCGTAAGTAACCGCACAGAGCGCAAAAACGACCATCGCAACAATTCCAATCGTGCGAAGATTCATGATCTCCTCCGTGATAAATCCGCCCAACGCCCTGCTCACCGGCGCCGGAGAATCCGCAAAGGACAGTCAAGAAAGCCAGGCAACCTGGCGTCGGGTGCAGCGGAGTGTTAGGCTCCGCCACTCTCCGCTACAGTCTCGATATCCACGTAGTTCAGCGTTATGACTCCCACGTAAATATCGTGGATGATGCCACGCGCACGCAAACGCTGCCCCTTTTCCAGAACTTTAACGAGCTCAAGATTATTGAGCGGCAGAAGCAATGCCGACGATGCGATCTCGCGGCCCATCGTCAGAAGCTCGGCCTGCTTCTGATTTCGGGTCGCGACGAGCTCGTCGATGTGTTTTTTCGTTTCGTCCATCTCTCGCGTGTGTGTGAAATTCCGGGGACACAATACTAATTTTTATGATGCCACTCTGAGTGGTGCTTCAATTGCTCGAAAGGTCATTGTTTCAGGCTAACGTTTAGGTTGAATTGGGCCGACGCAGTCGGCCTCAATTCGAACCGGTTGTTATCGGCCTACTAAGTCATTCACGTACGCATGTAGCGCCGTCTCGCCACCAGTATGCCAAAATAGTACTTTATCGCTACTTTTGAATTGACTCATTCGCACAAGCGACATCAATCCGGCTAAAGCTCTACCTGAATACACTGGATCAACTAAGATACCTTCCGTGTGTGCAAACAGCGATATCGCCTCTCTTTCCGGATCACCGACAACTCCATATCCTTCACCTAAATAGTCATAGTTGATGGGAAAATCATCGATCGTTAGTGCCAGACCGAGCTTGAGTTCGTGATCGATGTCTTCAGCAATACGAAGTACAAATTCCTTATAGTTAAATGAGGATTCTCCGTCAGGCACCTGATCTATACTTATCGACGTTAGTTTTATCGGAAGCTTTATCAGCTTAGATCCAACGACTAAACCAGCTTGTGTTCCACCGGAGCTCGTAGCAAATACCAAGTGATCAAATGTTTCTCTGATTTTTTCAATTTGCCACTGCAACTCATACATGGCAGCGACATATCCTAGGGCACCAATCGAGTTGGAACCACCTATGGGAATGACGTAAGGTTTCTTTCCTTGCGCAGTTAGCTCCTGTGCCAAGTCCGACATTTTGGATTCACGCGTACCTTTTGGCGTCCAATGTTCTTTGGCGCCAAATAGATTATCTAAAAATCTATTGCCGATCATTGGACCATCATCTGTGCCACCAAAGACAAGATGACACTCAAGACCAGCACGGGCAGCTGCGGCGGCAGTTTGACGGCAATGATTCGACTGCGGCCCGCCAGCGGTAATAAGAGTATCCGCCCCTTTGCTAAGGGCGTCACCTAAAAGAAACTCTAATTTACGGGTTTTGTTCCCTCCAGTTGCAAGCCCGGTCAAGTCGTCTCTTTTTATGAAAATCTCCGGACCTCCAAGAGCTTCACTAAACCGAACCGCCCTATCAATGGGAGTTGGAAGATTCGCTAACGGCAATCGGGGGCGATGAGCCAAAGGAGTATCTAACTTCGGTAGGGGGGAAGGTGTTAGGGACTGACTGATTCTCTGCTCATGCATACGTAAACTCTAAGCCGATAACGTATCAGCTGAGCGTGAGGCGAGCCGAGCCAGAGCCGCATGCTTTAACACTTCAGTTTCAGAGGTCGCTCTCTTGCCCATTATCACAAGCTGCTCGCCGATGCGCTCAAGCGCAGAGTTATACGGCATTTCGGCTCCGACGAGCTGACTTCGCCTGAAGTCTGGTCACCTTCAGCTCGATGGCACTTTGGCGAAACATCGGCTCCAAAATCCCTTCCCAGAAGCGGCCTTGACCTTCGAACAATTGAAGACCGGCGGATGAACCGTCGGCAAGCACCAAATCAGCCCGCATCTCCCGGAAGCCACCTTGTGGTCCGAGAACGAGCTCAGCAGTCCCAGAGGCTGTTGCGATTGCCTCTTCGAACACCTTCAGACCTGCGAAGTGACCTATGCAGAATAGTTGCTTGAAATAATGCTTGCTCGTTTGGCCTGTATCCCAGCGAACGGTATAGAGCAGTTGGTCGATCGTGGAATACGGCTTCTCGGTTGCAATGACTGTCCCGCCCACGTTGGCCGGGATTGTGACCTTTGCCACTCGAGTGGACCGTGGTCCTGATAACCGCTTACAGTCCACACTCGACTGCCAACACGCAAATCATTCAGTATTGCTTCCGGCATACCTATCTCGCTGTCGCTCGGCACCGACACCGCATTATGCCTGGATAACGTATAAGTGAATTGGTCAGCCTATCTCAGCATGACGGTTTTACCATTTCCCCAAATTCTATAGTCGGGCTCCCCGTTTAGCAAGAATATTTTGTCTAACCGCAACCAGCGGGGCTGTGAACTCTTCTACCACCGCGGTTCAGAACATGAGTGTATCGCTATCTCAAGTTGACACGGGACTGAGTTGTTCGATACTCTCGACCAAAGATAGCTGCGGCGCCGAGGTGGAACAAACGACTTAGGCAAAGGAGGATTCCGACATGCCAAAAATCAAAGGGATTAGCCACGTGGTGCTTTACGTCAACGACTTGGACAAGATGGTCGACTTCTACACGAACGTTGTGGGACTCATCAAATATCGCGAGAACGCCCGCGGCATGGTGTTCCTGACGCCCGATCCGGAACTCGACGACCACCAGCTCGCTCTATGCAAAGGACGGGAGGGCAAGTCCAAGCTCATCGCCCATATCGCCTGGCGCGTGGAGACGCCGGCCGAAATCAAAGAATACTACGAACGTTTCAAGGCTCAGGGTGTTCCCATCGACCACTGCGTCAGCCACGCCTATGAGGAAATGGGCAACACGGTGTCATGCTATTTCCTCGACCCCGAGGGCAACTGCCTGGAAGTCTATGCCCTCATCCCCGAGCGGGATGAGAAGCGTATCAATCGTCCTCTTGATCTGGACAAGAGCGTGGGCGAGATCGTCGCTCAAGCAAGCGGGCTCGGCGCCAGTGGCACTCATTAGTTGTTGACGTACACTCTTTCGTCGGGGGATTGTGTGACAGCCGTGCAACTATCTGCACGACGTTAACAAGTCGAGATTCTTCGCCTGCGGCGCAGAATGACATTTCGGCAGCGCACTTGATAATCGGAGTATCCGCTTATCCGCTTCTCCAGCTATACGTGCTCGTCCCGATTGTAGTAGTGTCTATTTGGGCAAAAGTCCTACTTGCCGCAATACTGTCGCTTGATCCCAATAAATTCGCTCGCAGGTGAGTTTGTCGCCACGAAACTGGGCAACCACCACGATGTCGATCTCCACTCTTTTGTTTGTCGTCGGCACGTTAGGCAAAAACCAATTCATCGGCTTGCTGTGCGTGAAAGTGACGTGAAGCTCATCCACTAACTGCCCGCTCCCTACGACGCGGTTCACTGGAATCATCTGCAAGTCCTCGGGCCACGAGGGAATGAAGTTATCGCGATAAAATACCCGTAACTCGTCTTTGCCGCGGCCGCCGGTGTTGACTGGTACATGATTGACGAACGCATCTTCAGTCATCGTGACCAGTGTGGCCTCGACATCTTTGTTAACGAACTCGCCGGCGAGGTGGTCTTGCCATACTTGCTCCAGGTTTGCGCCTGTTGCCGCTGCTCTCTCGGTTGGCGATTGAGTCATGACTTGCTCCTTTAGGTTCCAGAGTGAATTGACCCCGTGGACGGCCGGCTCACGCACTGTTAAACGCGATGCCAAACGCGTAATTGTTCGACCGACCTTGTTCATTCCATGCGCTCATCCGATGTCTCCTTCTCGGCGCTCAAAGAAACGACGTAGCCATCGGAATAAGAGCGCATTCAGCACAACACCAAGAACGACGATCGCAACCATTCCGCTCAAGCCGAAATGCGAGAGAGGCTTGATCCCGAGGGCGAGACTCCACGGTAGCGCGAGAAGCACAAGCTCAATAGCCTGGAGACCAGGCATCACCGCCGACTCGCTCAGACGCAAACCAGCCAGTGCTGCGGTAACTATGACGAGAGCGAGATAGAAAAAGAAAACTAGACGAAGTGCTGCTGCTAACCTGAGACCTGTCATCGTGGTCGCCCTAGCGTCACGAAAGCATAATCATAGCGCCCTGACCAAAACGCGAATCGCCGCCGTGTTGGCGAAGTTCCACGCGAACCGAACAGTGCCGACGGTTACAATTACCCCTTGGCGATAACGATGTCGCCGTAGGTGCTCTCGACGATCGCGCGCAGTTCAGCGTGTTCAGCCGCTGGCACGTTGAACTTATCGAGCGTCTGCTTAAAGTCGTCCATGAAGGCATCCCATTCTTTTGGCGTGATATTTAAATGGCGATGGGAGTCGGCCATGGAACGGCCGGTATATTTCTGTGGCCCTCCGCTTGCCCAGCAAACCATTTCGGTGACGAGGTACTTGAAACCAGGGGGTGGAAACTTGTGGTGCGCTTCGTCGACAGCAGGGTTTGCGTTCAGCCGGGGATCAGCCATGACACGATCGACGAGGTCGTCGACTACCACCGCGATATTGTACACGCCGCCGAGCCGCTCATAGAGAGTGGGTGGAGGTTGTTGGGTTGACATGTGTGATTCCTTTCTCGTCTTGGATCTCGAACAACAAACAGTGTGTATCAGGAGCTGTCCGGGAAGCAAGCCCATTCGTTTCTATTCAACTACCCTCTAAATTTCTTGAGCGTCCTGAGATCCCGCTCGACGACAGCCGCCGGAAAGACGGATTTGCCTGCAGCCCGTTTCACCTGCGCAATCGTCCCCATGAGACCGCCAAGGTCGCCCCGAGATACACAGCGAGCCCTCTTGGCATCGAGCCGGACTACTGGGGTTCAGCCGACACAACTGCAAGCTCAACGCGGTGTTTTGTTTTCCGATATTTCAGCATTCGCTCGATCGCCAGCATCACGAGCGTCGGGAGCGAATACTCCTTTATGATGAAAATAAACGATGCCCGCTGCCATACGCATCGGCTTCGTGCTGAGTAGCAGGTTGAAGAGCAGATCGCTTTGAAAGTGATCGAACAGAAACCGCAGTAAGCGCTTGGTTCGATATCGCGGGTAGGAGCGCACGAACCAACCGCTCGGGTCCTCACTTTTACCGTTGAGATAATCGCCGATTGCATGACCCGACGCCAATCCGTGCTTCAGCGCGGTATGAATCCCGCCCGCGGTTACCGGCGAGACCATTCCAGCGGCGTCGCCGACCAGGAGCACACGTTTTGCCGCCACCGGCTGCACGACTCCGCCGCACGGAATCATGCCCGCACGCACAGAAACCGGCCGCGCGCGGCGAAAATCGAATAGCGGCGCAATCTTTTCCAGGAACGCCGCCATCGAGGCACTGACCATGGATCGGTCGCCACGGATACGCCGTGCCAATCCAACTTGAACTAGGCCAACACCTGCTACTACCCATGCGATGTATCCCGGCGCCAAGCGGCGATCGATGAAGCAATGTAACTTGTGTGGCTCGGCGATCTCTATCCCCTCGTACTCGTACTCGAGACCGAACAGGAATTTCGTGCTTTGCCCAAGACCCAACGCCACCGCTACTTGTGAGCTCGGCCCATCCGCACCGACTAGGAAACGCGTTGCGCCCACTTCACCCAAATCAAAGCCGCTCTGCGTGCGTTCCGCGTGCGCGAATGATTTCCGATAGGCGATGCGCGCGCCCGTGTGCTCCGCCTGGGCGGCAAGCCAGCGCATGACGTTTGGCGTGTCGGTAGCGAGAAAATAATAACCCGGCGCCGCAAGATCCACATATTGCAGGTTCGGCGCATAGAGCCGCACGCCGCTAATGCGGTGAACCAGGTCGGCCGACAGACGGTCGAGCAACGTGATCTGGTCAATGGCGTCTTTGACAATGATGCCTGTGGTGTGAAGCTTCTCGCCGGGATCGGCTTTCTTTTCCAAGACGGTAACTCGCATCCCGGCGCGCGCCAGCGCGGTGGCGCATGCCAAGCCGGCGAAACTCGCGCCCACAACAACACAATCTGCTTGAGGATGGAGAATGTTGGAGTGCATCACAGACGCTACGATTGAATATGCCGGCTATACGCCCGTGCGTGATTCTCGGGGTGAACGAGGTTTCTCATCGCTCCGCGGCTTGGTAACCGCGACGCGAAAAATCGCCTGTCTAATTTCCCATTCATGCAAATGCGCTCCAGCGAAAGCCTCGCTTGGGACGCAGTGAGAAATTACTTCACTATGCTAGGGGTGAGAATGGCAGTCTATTTTCCCCGTTGCGCCAGGATGTCCTTGAGAATATCGCGGGCCTTTCGGATGATCGTGTCGGTAGTCGGCCAATCTATGCAGGGATCGGTAACCGAGCAACCATATTTCAGCTTGGAAAGATCGTCGGGGATCGGTTGGTTGCCGCCTTCGATGTTGCTCTCGACCATCAGCCCGACGATCGATTGGTTGCCTTCGCGGATCTGGTGCACGCAGTCCGACATCACGAGCGCCTGCATGTTGTGATCCTTGAAGGAATTGGAGTGGGAGCAGTCGACGACGATGTTGGGCGCGAACTTGGCGTCGAGCAGCGCCCTTTCAGTCACGGAAATACTGACGGTGTCGTAGTTCGGCCGCTCACCGCCACGCAGCACGATGTGGCCATACGCATTGCCCCGCGTGCGTACGATCGAGGAGCGCCCCTTCGTGTTGATGCCGAGGAAACTGTGAGGTTTCGCCGAGGACTTGACGGCGTTGATGGCCACTTCGATATTGCCATCCGTGCCGTTCTTGAAGCCGACTGGCGTGGACAGCCCGGAAGCCATCTCGCGGTGAGTCTGGGATTCCGACGTGCGCGCGCCGATGGCGGCCCACGAAATGAGATCGCCCAAATATTGCGGCGCGATCGGATCAAGCGCCTCGGTTGCAGCCGGCAGGCCGAGCTCGGTCACCTGAAGGAGAAAGGCGCGCGCTTTTTCCATGCCTTCCTCGATATGGAATGAATCATCCATCCGCGGATCGTTGATGAATCCCTTCCAACCGACCGAAGTGCGCGGCTTCTCGAAATAAACCCGCATGACGAGATACAACGTGTCGCGCACCTCGTCGGCGAGGTTTTTCAAGCGCTGGGCGTAATCGTAGCCGGCAATCGGATCGTGGATGGAGCAGGGACCCACGACAATGAACAGCCGGGGATCCTTAGTGCCGCAATGTTCAGGTTTTCGAGAGGCTGGTGGATCCTGGTCGCAGTATTTGGTTTGTGGGCAGCTTTCATAACTTTTGACCGCCCTATGATAGCACGTCGTTTGCAGCGCCGGAATCGCATGTTTCATGTTACGGATAGGCAACTCCGCGGGACCCTGGTCGCGAAATCTTTGGAAGATCGACAACGAGATGTAATATTCCTTTCGGGGATGCTTGAAATCCTTCGCCTTCAGGCGAAGTGAATGTTCGTCATGCCGACGAACACCGGCATTCAGTTTCGTTTTCAGTTCACGATCAAAAACCGCCGCTGCTAAACTTATCTTTGGTCTGTTTCGAAGTCGTAAAGCACTAGCTTCGCGACAAACATCCAGATCGGTTTTGGATACTGCCTGAGCTCGTTAGAGAATAATCCAAAGATCGCCACTGCTTCAATGGCTGCCGCATCGGAAGTGAATGGCGGCACTGACGACGACTCATCGATCTGGAGGGATGAGGGCGTGGGCCCGCAGGAAGTCGATCACCTGCCGTCGCGCGTCAGAGGCGGCAGCGGCGTCGTAGCCGAGTCTCATGCCGAGGAGGATACGGTCGGGAAGAGGCATGTCGAACGTGTGCGGTCCGTGCGGATAGACGACGAGCTGCAGGTCAGGCGCGGACTCCGGTTGAGCCTGCTTCATCTCCTCGCAGAAACGAGCCGGCGTCACCGTGTCGGCGCTGCCGATGAGCACCAGCAACGGCGCGTAGAACACGCTGCCGACATCGCTTTGACAACCCGGATAAAGCGCGACACCCGCGACAAATGGGCTAGGATGTTTCAGCGCGACGCGCAAAGCCGCCAGTACCGTCCGGCCGCCATTCGACATGCCCATCACGGCGATGCGCGTGGCGTCGACGTAAGGCTGCTCCGCCAGCCAACTACGAACGCTGTATACGTCGTCCGCGCGACGTATTGCCCACGCGGCAACGTTCCCCGTGCATACTTGATCGACGCTGCGCGGCCCGAAGCTGTCGACCACCGCCGTGCCGACGCCATGTGCACGGAACACATCGGCCCACGGCTCAACCCAAGCCGACCACATGGCCTCGCGATGGAGACCGCCGCAACCGTGCAGCAGCACGATAAACGGAAACGGACCCGCGCCGTCGGGTCGGTAAATGTTCACTGGAAGACTGCCGTTTGCCGCTTTTTTGCCGCGCTCCTCAGCAGCCCCGGACTGAAAGGCGGCGGCGTTGCCCGGCCGCCACGGAATAAGGATAGCTTCCCCAATCGGCGTGCTCGTCGAGGCGCACGCGTAGACGAGCGTTGCGCCGAGCAGGCCGACCACCGCAAGGCGGATGGGATCGAACTTTAGCGGCATGGGGCTTCTTTGCTTTGCGTCCTCTAACGCTGAAGCTCAGGCGTGCTGTCGCGCGTTCGCCGGAACGAATTGGTCGGCGCGATAATGTTTTATCGGCTGCGTCCGTCGAACGGTATTCGCTTCAGCGTTGAAAGCTCTACGCCCTCGAGACAGCGGACATTGACCGCTGCCGTGGCGGCCCCGGATGGGTCCACACCGAAGCCGAAAGGCGCGCACCCACAGTTGGGACAAAAATGGTGCTTAATGACACCCTTGTTGAAGGTGTAGGTCGCCAAGTCGTCTTCCGGTGTGGCGAGCCGCAATTGCTCCCGAGGGACAAACCACAACAGGTAGCCTTTGCGGCTGCAATGAGAACAATTACACTCCGTGACTTGCCCAAGTTCACCCTCGACTTCGAAGGCGATGCGACGACAGTGGCAGCTGCCCTTGTAAGTCATCGGTACTCCTTTTTGGGTGGTCGGAATTTGAAAACGTAGCGATTGCATTCCACTCTAAATATACTGACAAGCGCAGCAACTGCTTTCAACGCCGTTCGTGCCCCGCAGCAAATTTTGGGATTTCGAAATGCGCGCGCTGAATTCCACGTTTCTTAAGTCATTGAGAGTCGAGCCGTGTCCCAGCTGTAGGCGAGCGCGTGGCAAAAGGTTGGAGCGAAAAGTTCAGTTCGTCGACAACTCTAATGCCAATGCATCAGGTTGGTCGGCTACGTTGCGACGCAGCTGCTCTTTGCTCGCGACCGATCAAACATCAAATTTTTTCTCGATCCAGATGTTAATGACAAAGGCACTACCGGTAAGACGTTGACAATCCCGGCAATAACAGGCGTGAACAATCAGCGGATCCGCCGTTAACTTGTATCGCAAAGCTCGGCACGCGCAGCCACCTTCCAATTCCATAAAAGCTCCTTAGCGCAATTTTTCGCAGCAATGGGATCCAAGGGCGTAAATGACTAAGTCACGTGCCACAGCGATTACGAGAGTCTCGCTCCGACATCATCGGATGTCCGCAGCCAGTCGCAGATTTCGTCACACCCACTCCGTATCCATATGGGCGAAATGGCTTTCTAACAATTGGTCAACCTCATCGATGTTTCCAAGGCCCAAGAAGCCCACTTGAACCCAATCTTGGATTTGCCCTTTGCCGGTGTTGTGATAACGCCGTTCACCACCAAAAATGAGGTCGCTCCGACCTTCATAGCGCCGTATTCTTCGACGCGCTCGAATTTGGCGCGCGTCAAAAGACCACAGCGTGTTGTAAAGAGTCGGCAGCGCCTGCAGCCACAACAACGACCAGCCAAAGCCCTGATACACCAGAGCCCGTTGATCCGTGATCGCGTAGATCGTCTGCAAGACTCTGCTCGGATAACGCCACGGCGCCGCCAGCAGAAGGTAACCGACCATGCCACCGACAAACAAAACTGCGGGCAGCACCGACTTTTCGAACCTCGAAAGAGGGGCGATCACCCATACGGAAATAGCAATAAAGAGAGCGATCAGGCCGAACTGCAACACGCATGCCCGCGTTACCTCGCGTGAGAACTGCATTGGATCGGGCTGGCCGACCCAGATTAATTTCTCCTTGGACCTCAGCTGCGGCTCAATTACTCTGCGGAGCTCGCTAACAGAGCGCGAAGAACTCATGATGGGTCTTAGCTCCGGCATTTAGTGAGTCATCATCGCCAACGCGTGCGCCCAACAAAGTTCATAACAACGCACACGGACTCAGGCAATCGCACCCAAGGAGCCGTTGGCTCCACCGGCATTGGGCGGCATGGTAGTCTGAAAATTCCTTGCATTAATTACTGCTGATCGTCAGCTTGGTCGTCCGCGCTTGGAACCGGTCCATTTCGAGTTTCGCAGGCGCGGCAGCACGAACCATAAGCCGACAAAGACAGCGAACAGGAACGCGGCACCCAACGGAACGATGGCGCCGCCCTCGATCACGCGTCCAACCAGATAGAACTCGATGCAAATACTCAAAGCCAACGGCACCATGCTCCATAAAAGCAAACGAGTGGCGAGATGGATGAACGTGCTGGTGACTTCCTGCGGTCCCCTCTGACGATGATACGCCGCCGGCGCCATGATCAGCGCAACCGCGATTGCCAGCAGCGCGATGGCCACTAAATGGAGACGCTGCTCAGCCAATGTAAGTTTCTGCGCGAAACCTGGGCTAAACACCGCTATCAATTGAAATCCGAAAAGCGCCTGGATACCCGGCAAGACCATGCGGCATTCTTCGAGCAAATACTGAGCCGCCCTTGATAACGGTACCCGCTCTGTTTGCTCCTCGTTTGCGTCTCCTTTACGAGCCAAATTGTTTTCTCCCGCAATTCGCTCTCTAAGTCATGTCGTCAGACGGTGTTCTTTTAAGAGATAGGTAATCCAACCGACGATGGTTATGACGAGAAACGGATATCCGAAAAATGGCAGCGGTGATGAAGTCGGGAGCAACGGCTCCCCCCAAAAAATTCTTGCGCTCGTGACGGCAAAAAGGATTGCCGTCGCAATTCCGATCATACGAACCCCGGTGGAGAACTCTTTGGGAATACTGATGAGCAAAAGCGCCGCAGCCCAAAGCGCAATTCCCGCGGCAAAGAAGGAATGCTTCCGACTAACCCCGCTGCCGTCCCCGAAAGTATGACGCTCTCGCCGATCGCAAATACCAGGAATCCAGCAGCAATGACATCACATCCCTTTCTCAGGAATTTCACTGTTAGTAAGGTAGTCGCCATCACAAGGCCCACGCTGTCAATTGCCCATAATGTTGCTTGCAGATCCGGATGCGTGACGATCGTCCCCGCCAGGCCAAACACTGCGCCAACTGCAAGCCCGGCGGCCGCTACGATATTTAATTTCCTGCCCCTCGTTGGGTCCATGCAATCTATCCGGTGCAAAGCAAAGCATCGTGTTCAGCTTCATGGAATTCGAAGATCGCGCCGCATGTCGGGTTCATTTGGCGCCAGATTCAGAACGCGCTTGGTTGCAGGTAAATGTCCCCGCTCTGACCGCTGGCAATCCGCAAAATCTTTTGCTGCTCGGGACGTATGACAACCGCTGCTTCAGAAGCACCCCCACCGCAGATACCGTTCGAAGTAGCGCCGACAACGTGCTCGCCAAGAGCGACAAACAGCTCGACCTTTTCCGATGGCGCGAGATCTGCGACCGGCACGGCATCGATGAAAACTCGGACCGTACAGGCCGAACCCATCAAACCACTGTCGCGTTTAATGATGAGGCTGCCGGTTTGTGGCGTTTGAGATATCAACTGCGGTGCCAGGATGCGAGCGGACGGCACCGCAGTTGCCTGATAAACAGTCACCGGCTGAGTGGCACAAGCCGTGAGCAATAGACCTAGCAATCCAACAAAAACACGCATAACGCCTCCGATCGATATTTAGCTTTTTCAGTTCGTAGTGATCTATCAAAGTTTTCCAGCAAAGATTTATAACCCTGCCAACCTTCGACACTGCTAGCGTAGAGAATTGTGAACATCAATTCATGCTTTCGGAATTGATTACCATCAACTTATCCAGCAGCGGCTCCTACTGTTTGACGTGTTTCGCCAGCTGCCTCGGGCCAACTTCGCCGCCGTACACATTGCCCTTCGCATCCACGGCCAGGCCCTCGGCTGCACTGGTTCCCTTCATTTCGAGCGGATCAGGAATGCGGTACAGCACCTTGCCGTCTTTAACGCTACCGATTCGTATCCCTCTCTTCCAGCCCGGGTGTGGTGCCACTCCATTAGATTCGGAGTCGGCTACATAAATCATGTCGTGCGGATGTAGACGCCACTTGGACGACTGAATTGCTTCCACTCGCCGAGGTAGTTTCCATCTTGATCAAGGATCTGGATGCGCATGTTGCCCCGGTCGGCTACAAAGAGTCGTCCCTGCGCATCCATGGCAATGTCGTGAGGCCCTCTGAATTCTCCCGGCCCTGATCCCAATTTTCCAAAGGACTTGATGAACTTGCCGTCCGGCGTGAACTTGGAGATGCGGGAGACCGTCTCCGGCGGAGCTTGAGCGCTCTGGTTATGGCCCTCGGAGATAAAGACGTCGCCATTCGGAGCGATTGCCATACTGGTCGGTTGAGTCAAGGCGTCCGGCGGGTCTCCGGCTACTCCCTGCTTTCCGATCGTCAACAGGACCTTGCCGTCCGGACTAAACTTTACGACGATGTGGCCCTTTCCTTTTTCTTCGGGAAATTTCGCGAGCTCGCGCTCATTGGCGGATCTTTGGTCGGCCACCCACACGTTGCCGTCTCGATCGACATAGATCTTGTGGGGAAAAATAAACATGTCCGCACCAAAGCTTTTCAGCAGGTTGCCGGCTGAATCAAACTTAAGGACCGGCGGCACGCTTGAACCAGCGCAGCTATCGTACTGGAATGCGGATGCTCCCGGTGGGGTATCAGGATTCGCGCCGCACCGATCCGCAACCCAGACGGATTCGCCGTCGTTATCGATCGCGACTGCGTTGAGCGCGCCCCACGACCTTCCTTGCGGTAGTTTTCCCCACGGCGCGATGGTTTGGTATGGATTGGGCAGATCGTTGGTGGGCTGGACTTCATCCTAAGTGCTTGCTCCGCCACCACACAGGGTCAATACGGCGACAGCAATCAATATCATGAACCACGATCGGTCTGCATGCTGCATGGGAGCGCTTCTCGAAATTTAACCCTTGGTGCAATGAGCCGCTTCCCGCGATTGCGTGCTGCGTAAGTCTCTCATTCTAATCGCCGCATTTCGAGCAAAATCCATAACGCTGTCCCTGAGTACACCGCAGCAGTCGAAAGCGGCAATAATGTAAACCTGGATTCAGGCAACAATAACCAGATCGCTGTCGCAAGCGAACCACGAACTATGGCGTGCACAGTAAATATCGCTGTCTCATATAGCCAGCCAACCGCTGGCCAGTGCGATGCCAAACCGATGACCAAGGCGAGCGGTACCAATGACATATCTGAATTAAACGCCGCGACCCCGATGGCCAACGACAAGGCTACAGGTAACGATGCCGGCAGAATCAAGGTCGCCAGCGGCGACTTGAGCGCCAGATGTGAAACCAGCTTTTTAAATAGAATGATCGCAATCGGTGTCGCCACGATCGCAACGGACAAGACCATCACACACCACGTCCGTTCCGACAAATAGAAACCAGCCACACCGAGCACCAGCCAAAAAATCGCCCCGGCAATTGGGAAATAAACGCCACCGCGCGTCTCGACAAAAAACCGTCGCTGCTCCACCGTCAGCATTTCGCCATCGAGCATTGCCATACTTTTTAAGATCGGTTTAATAAACGAAAGATGCCTTCAGCAAAGCTGGATGCGGGATGCGCTGTACGCGTTCCTCTGGCGAGCTCCAAGGCATCAACTGCGCGTGAGCGAATCGAAAGCTTAGTCGGTTGATTCGTCACTATGGTTTCAGACACTACTTGCCGTTACATCGGCCGTCGGTTCGGATTGCCTTGCACTAGGAGGCGTCGACGCGGACTCTTTCTTGACGGCGTCGCAAGTACGGTACTTTTGCCTATGCAGCGGCTTGCCGAGCGCTGCCTGAACTTTGGCATCGCCATCAAGCGTGATGTACTGGCCGGATTTGTCGTGCTCAATGAATTTTGCTCTTTGACTCCTGTCAGGTTGGCAACAAGTCTTAAGAGAGAATCATTGATGTTGAGTGTTATCGTCATATGCATTTGCATGCCCTAGTCATGCACACGGGTCAAGCGGCGGAGAGATAACGGTGAGGGTAACGTAGCGTTGAGCAGGCGCTGAAAAGTGTCCGTCTCCAACGCTTGGTCAGACCAAACTATTACTCGGGCAGATCTTCTAGGCGAGTGCCTCGCCGAGCGCGCAGGCTCTGCCGTGCCCGTTCGATGCGCTCAATGAAACGTGGATCGTTCTCAAGTTTGTAGTCAAACCAATCGTCTTCGGACTCAAACCCGATCAGGACGCCGGCAGCCTTGCCATGACGAGTGATGACAATCTCTTGCTTCTCTGCTTCGCGGAGAAAGCGCGAAAGGTCATCTTTGACTTCAGATAGCGGGACTTCTTTCATTCGGGACTTCCGAACTGCTCGAGCCATAATGCAGCCTCCGATTTAGGGACAATGGCCAAGATTTCAACCGTCTTAGCAGATACGTCGTAAAATATTCGGACCTCATCTACACGGAGCCGATATTGCGGCCGAGCTAGGCCTCGCAACCGCTTAATTCGACTCCGGCTCGTTTTCATCGGTTCGTGACGAAGATGCGTTTCGAGGGCGTCCCGGACAGTGGATCCAACGTTAGCCTTCAACGCCCGGAAATCTTCCACCGCTTCGGGGGCGAGAACGATCTCAAAGCGCATTCTAGCCAGATTATAGCCAGATTTTGAGACAGTTCAAGATTGGTATGTTCTAACAAGCTGGTATGGAACTTAGCGGGATACTAGCCAGGTTCATCCTGTTGTTAGGTGTGTTCTTCGTTGAGACCGGCAAGATTAGAGCTTGGGACGCCTGCCAAGGGCGACCTCACGCGTAACCCACGCGATTATCGGTGACCCAACAACCGTGGGGAGCGCCCACGCCCGCGGCGACATAACCCCGCGGTTTCCAGCAAGGGTTTCCCAATTGACGACCAAGAGCGCGGTTACCATGGCAATATACGAGCCCCCCTGCCCTGCGAGATGCGCTCTCAGCCATCCTTGCCAACGGCGCTTGGCTGCCACATAGCCCAGGCACGCAAAAGCGTACGAGCCCACAGCGATAGGGAGAAACCACCAGATACGGCGCCAGTCGAGGACCGCCAACGTAGCCGCAGACAAGCACACTCCGAGCATCACCCAGTGGTACGCCTCTCCGGCTTTAGTGTGTAGCCCGGGTACTTTTCGAGCGGTCATGGCCACAGGGCCTAGTATGAGTCCTGCCGTGCCAAGCGCGATGTGAACGACCAAGATAGTATTCGTTGCTGTCATAGGGATCCTTAAACGATGTCTAAACACTTGAGCGCAACTTGTCCGGGAACTTCGCCGGGCAGAATGTCTCGCCCGGTCCAAGCCGATGTGCTCGAAGATAAAGCTCATAATGTCCGATACCGCATCAGTGACGGTCAGTTCGACCGGTTGATGGCTTCGGCCGCGCGAACGAGACCTCAGCTCTTGTGTCTCACTCGCCCAGCGCGACTCGACCCAAACCGCGTACGGGACGAAAGTGCATCGCCCACGGTTCGCGGGCTGGCGGCGGGCGTTCCCTGTGTTGATTGGTGATAGCGCATTCGCTCAGCATGGTGAGCCAAAAGTCCTTCGGTATCTATTTCAATAACGACTTGAGGCCGCGGTTCACACGCGCGACGTTGCCGATTCAGCCGATCCACGTCCAGCCAGAAGAACACCTTGGAGTTGATCAATGCGAACCATTCCGCGGGCGTCATGCCGACGAGGCACTGCTTCAATGCCTTCGCCGGCATCGGCCTCTGGTCGCGCACTTGCACCCGATTCGACAACTCCGTGTGTTCGAGCCTCTGGCCGCATTCGATCCGATCCCGCTCCTCGCCATGCGCGCCGGCCGCGTCGAGAAGAGCCTTTGGTGCTCAACAAGCCACTTCTACGAATGGACCGCCAGTTCGCAGCTTCGGCGAGGTGGTAGATGCGTGTTGGAAGCTTCACCTGCTGCTTTACCCCGTCTTCACGGGAACCCTGAGCCTGAGCGGCTTCTCTACGTTACCGTCCTTTAAAGGATGGAGTGCTCTTCTCCAAAAACGACTTGGTTCCCTCTCGGAAATCTTCCGTAGCGGCCACCAAACCGAAGTAATCTGCGCCAAGCAGTGCTGATTCTTCCAACGTCAGATTCATGCCACGATGAATGGCTTCCCAGGTCATTCGTACCGCGACGGCCGACTGTGAAAGAATTTCAAGGACAAGATTTTCTGCCGCAGAGAGCAAGTTTTCAGGCTCAACGATCCTGGTAATGAGTCCTATCTGCAGAGCTTCTTCCGCCGTGACGAGTCTTCCCGTAACAAGAAGCTCTGTAGCGCGGCCTTTCCCGATCAATCTGGGAAGTCTCGTTGTACCGCCAAAACCAGCAATCGCGCCGATGCGAACCTCAGGATGTCCTAATCTGGCATCTGGAACAGCCATGCGGAGCATGCAAGCCTCCGCTAACTCCAGGCCGCCGCCAAGGGCGAAGCCGTTTATGGCAGCAACGGCGACTTTTCCCAGCGTTTCAATCTTCTGATTGACTGACACAGCCATCTGAGCGAACTCCCTTACCTCGAGAGGTAAGGCTTGATTGAGGAACTTAATGTCAGCTCCAGCCGAAAACGCCTCCCCTGTTCCGGTAATGATTACGGCTTTCACCGCATCATTTACTCTCATTTTGTCGAGCAGGGACGCCAGTTGTTGCAGCACCTCCTTGGTCATCGCATTGAGGGCTTCCGGTCTATTAAAAGTAATCCGGGCAATTCCCTTTTCTTCGCGATACAGAAGTGGTTCCTTTTCTGACACGTTTGTTCCTCCCTTCAACGCGGAAATCACTGATCAGCTCGTTGCCCCCGTATTGCCCAAGCACGAGCTATCAATCGGATTGTTCCGTCTTCGGAAAATCGCAAGGTCGCTCGGATACGCTCGCGGAGCGCCATCCGGTCCCCTTCACTCAACGACATTGCGTAATCGGGTGCCGGACCTTGCCCACCGAGAAACGGTGACCAGTAGTCATCAAAATCGCGAAAATGCGTGGGCACGTCGATGGCGCGCACTTCAACCTCGTGCAGGCCTGCTTTCACAAAAAGGTTGCGCAGTGGATCTGGTTGACAGATAGGAAATCGCCGTCCTTCGTCGCGCTCACGCGCCTCTGGTTTGAGGGCAACGACGGCATCCCAAAAGTAGCGCATCAGTTCCATCTTGCCCGCGTAGTCCCAGACATACGCCGCGACCGTCCCGCTGCGCTTAGTGACACGGACCATCTCGGCCACGCCGGCGTTGAGGTCAGGAATAAAATTCAGCACCAAGCCGGACACTGTGACATCATAAGCTGCGGTCGTCACGGGCAGCTGCCGAGCGTCCCCTCTCTCAAAATTGACACGCGAATCGCGCACTTGTTGCCGCGCCAAAGCCAGATAGCCTTCCGAGGGGTCGATCCCATGCACCTCCTCCGGGGAAGCCTGCGCAAGGATCGTCTGGCTCAAGGCTCCGGTCCCACACCCGACATCTAACCATCGGGCCGAAGGAGAAATGGCGAGCCACGTTAGAAATTCTCGGGCGACGAGGCGACTCCAGCGCCCCACATAGGGTTCATAGGCAGCCCCGCTCCCCCATACGTTCCTACTTTGGGATTCGGTCATGCTTCCCTCTTCAACATTGCATGTGAGCGCCTAAGGCTCTGATTGAGCCTCGTGAGTTGTGCCAACTCTGAGGATCCGACGGGATTGTTCGGCACGCGTATCAATTGAATCAGTAATTGGACTTATTCTCTTTTGCCGAAATCGCTCTGACGACGTTTACGCGGCAGGCTTGGCCGCGACGACAGATAGCTTGCGTCCGGGTTCTGATAAATCGCTCTCCTCTCGCAATCGAGCGAAGCGTTTTTTCATAAGGTCAATTTGATTGAGATACCGGCGCAGGCTGTGAGTCCCGCAATGCTCGCCCGCGGTTAGCCGGAAGCCGCGCGCGACAAAGGTCTCTCCTCTCTTCAAGCCGCACAGGTGAATCACGGCAGCCAGCTTTTGTTTTTGTCCCACGCTGATCCCTGCACTGGGACGAGCAGCCAGTGTATTCAGCACGCTCTTGTGGAGGTACGCGGCGGTCATTTCGCTCGAATGGCTCGGTAGAGTCCGGGTATAGAAGCTGTTGAACCAGCATGACTGTAGGTCGTACCACGGACCATCGGTGACAACGTTATGATCACGGATGCAATACTTGCGCGCTTCAGCGAAGGTTCCGTCGGTGATTTGGAACATGCCGAGCGCGCTCGAAGCGGGACGATAAACTTCGAATGGGTTCCATGACCACTGCCAGCGCCAGTAGGTGCGTGCGACCGGATTCCCGGCGCCTTCGATTTGAGCGAGGGCAGCGAGAAATTCGGGTGAAAGGATACTGGTGGAATGCTTCTCAAAGAATGGCCCGTAACTCTGCCATGTGGACTCGGGACTCTTTGACAAGGAAGAACTCATCGGGGCGAGCAGCTCGCCGGGCTTCCGAATGACCTGATAGATCCAATTGACCACGAAGAACCCGCCGATCGCGAGCATGCAATACCACACAATAGCTCGCTTCCAGCGGCGCCGCTTGATGCCTCTGGATCTTTGCTTGAAATATCGAAGCGCGCCGCTATAGACCGTTGCCGTCATCACTGTAGCCACGGATCCATCTTGTCAGGAAGACTTGTGACACGACGGAGAAAAGGCCGCGATGGTCCTGGTAAACCGGCGCTTGCCTTTCGCTTGGGTTTCATTCGACGATTATATCCTGCGTTGGTCACCTGACGATACCTAACCGTTGGCATTAACCGACGTTCCCTACAGAGCGTCCGCGTTGAACTCGCCGTTAGGTGATTTTGCCAAGCCAATCGATGACTTCATCCGCGTTCTTGTCCGGTGGGAATACCGGATAGAAAACGTGCTCAACGAATCCATCCCGGATAACGAGGGTCAACCGTCTGATCAATGTCAGAGCTTCAACCTCAAAGGTCGGAAGGTTTAAGGCTTTGGTGAAAATCAGTTTTTCGTCACTTAGTAATGAAAAGGGAAGGTGAAGTCTTTCAGCCGCCTCCTTTTGATAATCGCTATCTTGAGTGCTGAGTCCGAAGACTTCTGCGCCAAGCATCCGTAGCTCTTGATAGTGATCGCGAAAGGCGCAGGATTGGGGCGTACATCCTCGAGCGCCTGGAATTTCATTCCATCCTTGAGGAAGATCCTTGTCCGGCGTACCCGTGCGTGGATAACAATAAACGATCGTTCGACCCGACATTTTTGCCAAATCCACCGCTCGCCCCGTGGTCGACATCAAGAACACCGATGGAAGCTGCATACCAGGAAGATGGTTACACGCTCCGTCATCGATCGGTATCGGCAGATCTTTCGGTAATTGGTAGATGTTGTCTTGCCTTGCCACTAGTTAAACTCCAACTGAGGCTGTGATCCAAAATGACCACACGTCAGCCGCAGAGTTATCGGCCTCTGCCTTTTTTGCGCGTTTTTCGGCCGCTTTTCTTTATGAGTCTCTTCGTTGCTCGTTTTGCGACTTTCTTCGACGACTTCGGACCCATGGCCGCTGGCCGCGCGTGCCTCGGCTGATAGATGCCAAGGGTTCCGCCGCCCGGCAGCGTCACCCGCGTGAGCAAACCCCAACCTTGATCCTGGACCGGGGTGCAGCCGATATCGCGCTGCTTCATCTCAGCGATAAGTGCCTCGACGTCGTCGCACATCAAATAGAGCTCGTGTGCATCGTTTTTGTCGGACGAATGCACGGCAACTTCTGCCGGAGGTAAGCCGAAGATCAGGTATCCATCGCCCGCCTCGACGTTAGGCAATTTGAGAACGTCCCGCAGAAAAGCCCGGTCCGCATCGGCATTAGTGCTGTAGATGACCGAATGTGCGCCGATAAGCATAGGTCTCTCCCTTCCTTTGAGTACGGTTTTCGCCGCGAGAATGCGCTTATGTTGTGCTGACTAGCTCGATAAATTCCGCAGCCAGCTTCGGGCCGATGCCCTCATCCTCGTGCTTAAAGAAGATATACGCATGATCCCATTGTTGCGAGAGGATTCGTTCTTTCCAATTCAATAAATCAGCGCGGCTGTATTCAGAGCGCCGGAGCCGGACATAGCCCCACGTAGCGGTGGCGACCAGATGGGAACTTTCGGTCTCATCCATCTCGGCCGTGCAAAGCGAGCAATTGTGTTCTCGTAGGCAGGCGAACACCTCGTCATCGAACCAGGAGGGATGGCGAAACTCAAAAGCCACCGCGCCGTCGTCAGGTAGGAGTAACAAAAAGTTTTTTAGCCGCTCGATATCTTTTCGCAGATGCGGCGGAAGCTGGAAGAGAATGGCTCCGGCATTTGAACCCAACGCCTTTCCGACGCGAAATAGATATTCGACTTCCGCTCCGGCGTCTTTGAGCCGTTTCACATGAGTAATCTTCTGCGGTGCCTTGAGCACGAAGCGAAACTCGCTCGGCGCCTGTTCCGCCCATGACAGGAGCACGCTTTCTTTGGGCAGGCGATAAAACGTGTTGTTAATCTCGACGGCAGGCAATCGCGAGGCGTAGAACCGCAGCATCTCTTTTGCCGCGAGACGCTCGGGATAAAAATTTCCCAGCCACGCTTTGTAGCTATAACCGCTGGTCCCGACCCATAGCTTCACGGCCCTGTCCGCCTCTTATTAAAATTCAACGACCCGATCCAGGCTTTATGGATGAATCATACCATCGGTGGTTATCCCGATCATAGTGGGCGCTGACCGCCGACTGTCGCTGTTCCTCAATCGACAGTCACAGATTGCGGCCTAAACGCGTCGGCTGAGCGTGAGGCGAGCCGAAGCTTCAGTCGGTTGCTTCCATAACTCACTTTCAGAAGGCACTGCCTGCTCCATCATCACAACCTGCTCGCCGATGCGCTCAAGTGGCTAGTCCGCACCCTCATTGTGCCGCCATTGCTACTTAGGCAGCTCAGTCGTGGCCTCGTGACGAACAGCCCTTAATACAACCTGGCCGTTCCGACGTTGTGCCTCCATCGCGAAATCAAAACAATCGACCTGCAGGGCTTGCTCTAGATCTGCCCTGGGAAATACAGAATGATTGTCACCTACAAACTTCTGCGCGGCTCGTGAGTTCCGCACACGCCGCTCAATTTCATCGAGCGCAGGCGGAGTCCCATCGAGAAGACCCGCCATATAGTCGGCGCATGCCATATCTTCGTCCCCACTACCCCCACCACGAGCCCCCGTTTCTACAAATGTGACCGAAGGCGGATTCAGGGTCTTGATGTATTCACACGTGGCGGAAGCCACACATAAGCTTGCGGCGAGAAGTCTCTCAGCACTAGTGGCGCGCACAACTCCTTGCGTCCCTGCAGTGGTCCTTTGAACCAATCGCTTGGAACTAAGATTGAGATTCTGAAGGGCGGATGGAGAATTTGGCAAATCAAACCCATCCACAGGTAAGCCATCGACCTCACCGATCAAGAGGTAGTCCGGATATCGTGCTCGAAGTTCGAACGCTTCCTCCACAGTTGAAACGAGGATAATCTCCTCCACTTCTCTTGCAAAAGCAGTCGCGGCGGTTGTAAAGGCGCGCAGTACATCAACCACCACCACAAGACCATTGGCGGAATGACACCCGTCAAGGGTGACCCGATGGAGGTTCATTAAATCTCACATTCACTCATGTGTTGCGGGCTAAAGTTTACGCTCATCAGCTGCGGCTAAGATAAGACCTCTCACAGTTATGCTTTCCGCTCGCGTGCCCGCGGTCTGGGTGGAGCGCTGTCGTTAGCTGCCCCTTTAGCAACCAGCTACAAATCCCAATCGCATTTGCCGAGTAGAGGATAATGCACCACCACAACCAGCGAGGCATGGCAGTAATGGTGTCCGCGCCCCATACAAACGCAAGCAAAAAGAGAAGCGCGGCAATGGCAATGACGCTCCCGCTCAGGCAGACCGCTAGGATTCGACAGAACTCTGGCCTGCGCTGCAACCAAACCATGATGGCACGTCGATACTCCATTGATTGACTTGCTCTTCGTGATCCAGCTAACCACTAAGGCTGAGCGGCTGGTTTCTTAGTCCGCTCAAGCCGAAGTTATGCTTGAAAGTTAGTTAGAATGTCGCCTCTTCTCAACTGCGTCATTGGTCTCTCCATCGCTCTTCATCCGCCAGACCTTGACGTTTCAGGTAGGCGTCGAGGACAGAAGTTCAGCGCTCGGGGCGTGCTACGATCCCGTGACCGCCGAGTCCCGGAGGCGGAGTAAACTCATGGAATACGCCCTTGCCGCCAGCCGCCTGGAATGCGGCGAAGTTCTCACGGCTGTGGAACAGTGGGTAGAATTGATCCCAGTCGCCGTAAAGCCAGATCGTGTCGCTGGGATAGCGGGCGCCGCGCTTGAAGAGCTCCTGATTAACGGTGCCGACAGGTTTGCAGCCGTAGCCCAGCCAGCCGCCGACGAAATTGATCACTCCCTTGATCTGCCCAGGATGCTGCCCCGCATAGGCCCCACTAAGGATACCGCCACGTGATTGCCCACCGATGACGACGCGATTGGGATCACAAAAGGCATCGCCAGGATCGCTCCGATCGCGGCTTCAATGTCGCGCAACGCACGATCCGCCCCGGGAATCGATAGCGGCGGATCGCAGGTGTAGCCACGCGAGCGATCAATCGCAAATCCTTCGTCGTATTCGCCTTCGGAACCGCCACGCCCGCGTCGCGAAGGCATTACGACGGCCCAGCCGCGCTGCATGAAGAACTGAGCCAGCTGTGGAAAATCCTAGGATTTGATGAATAGGTTCGGGTCTCTTCCGTTACCGATAGAACCGTGATTGAAGACAAGCGTCGGTGCCTTACCTTCCGTAGGAGGCTTGTAGATACGCATTTCAAGACGCACGCTCTGCCCGTCCACCATGACGGGCACCATACTTGTCTCCTGTGCCCGAGCCAGACTGACGACGGGCAGCGTGACAAGAAGCAGTACCACGCGAAACAACGTCAATCCGCGCGCGCTCTGGCGAGCCTCGTATGCTCCGAGCATCTGCATAAAAATAAAAGCAACTTCTTCTGAAACAGAAACCGAGCGACGCGAGTACTACCCCGTGTCCTCACCCGCTCCAGTGAATAGTTAGGAGACCGGTCTAATCATGATGTGCTCGTCCTCCGCGTGATGGCGACGAACCCCCAAAGGATAGCCAAGGGAATGAGCAAGGGCAGCAAGAAAGGAAATGTAAGCCACGCCAGAATTATACCGACAAAGATAAAGCACCCCAACACGATAACGCCAATTCCCGCGAAGACAAACACCAAAAGGATTGCTGCACAAAAAAGAGCGATCAACGCCACGACCAGTCCGGCCGCCCCGATCGCACCCCTTAGTGGTCCGGTCACTTGCTGCCCGTTGATTACAATTGTTACGGCATTGCTTTCAAGAAACAGGCCCCACGCAACTATGGCGAGCATAAGTACCGCAAGAGTAATTGCCAGTTTCTTTGTCATAAGCGTTTCGTGTCGCTACCTTCTAACATTTGACATGAGGAGCGGCCGAAGGCCATAGCCTAACTGGCTTACCAGACAAACGGGATCAGGCGGTACCGGACTCTTTCCGTATAGGCGTCGTAGCCCGCCAGTTCTCGTCTAAGGAACTGTTCCTCGACCAAGATCCGCACAGCGAGCGTCCCGATGGGAACGCTCGCCAGCATAGCCGCGGCGTAGGATTCCAGCCACAGCGGCATGCCGACCAGCAGGGGGACAGCGCCCGCGTACATCGGATGTCGCACCACGCCGTAGACTCCGCTATCGATCACCGTTTGTTGTCTTTCTTCTTGATGCTTCACCACCAGCGCCGCGAAAGCATTCTCCCTTAAGGCAAGGGTCATGATGCACCAACCCACGACAAAAAGAACGAGCCCCAAAGACGAAACGAGTGTTCCGGGTTTGGTCATTAGATGAAAGCGGAACACGTCCAGGAGAATGAAAACAATCAAACTAACGAACGCGGCGATAAGCAAGACCACGACGATCTTGTCCGCAAGCGGCTGTCCCTTTTGTACGGGTGGTTTGAAGCGTTCCTCGAGCAAGCCCTTGTTGACACGGAAGATGACCACTGTGCTCGCCACATGCCAGCGAAAACCACCGCAAGAAACACCCAAGCACGCCACCAGTCCAGAGTACCTGCCGGCAAAAATAGTAAGCCACCGAAGATGGCTACATTGAAGGCGACACCGGCGATCAATTTGAAGATGGACATGTGTACCTTGCCGTTGCCGTGACGACCTGGCTGGCTAACGCTTTGCCGAACTGGACGCGGCGCGTAACGCCGATGGCAAAACCCGCCCGCCGCGCTTCGGTTGATGCAATTGTTAGCCAGCGGTCGGTCCTGCCCGCGCCTTAGTTCGCTTTCTTCACCAAACTATATCTCCTTATATCCGGCTCACCTGAAACTAGCCCCGGCAGCTTTGTTAATGCATCCCTTATGTGTCTTGTCGTTAAGTGAGCATCTATTGCTGCATCACTTTCTCATCCTCTACAAAGGTAAAGTCTGTTTGGTCATTTCGATTCTGTAGCAGTTCATAGCTGATACAGCCTGACTCATTGCGGGTTGGTTCAACCAGGCCACTAAGGATTGAGCGGACTTGGTCCACGCTATCCAGGTTATCTACTATTCTGGCAACTATTCTTATTGAGTTTCCGGCATTCTCTTACTCCATTCATACATTGCTCGACCGATTTCCGTTGCCTAATGTTATGCCGCTGAGCCGTTACCGAAATAAAATCACCCAGCCCTGAAACTCGCCGGCGGCTCAAGCGGCGGGTTAGAGGCCGATTCATGATGCTCCGCGTGATTGGGTCCATGCCTCAAGAATTTTGTTACCGAGACCGCCTCCAAATAGAAGCCGGCGACTAAAACCAGAAACGTGAACCGCCACTTGCTTCATGAACCAAAACCTCACGTGTTCACATCGCTCAACGGCGGACCAAGGGATTACAAGCCGAGGATGTAGAAAGCGAACAGGAAACAGAACGGATAGCGCGAAGCCCTTAGAGCCAACCGGTGCAAAAAGACAGCTTCCGTAACTAACGGGGAACGCGCCCCAACCGATAGCCCCTGACCGAAAGCGAAATCGTTCGCCGTCAATCGGCTCATCGCTCTTAAATTTTTCGGCTAATTGGTACCACCCGCTTATCATAGAAAGCAAACCACAGATCGCCAACCAGAACACTACGAACGCAGGAAAGAACCATTCGGAATCGGCAGCGGGCACAGTGTCTCTCGTCGTCTAATGCTCGCGATCACCCGCCGCGGCTAAAACGCGTCCTGTCGCATTCATCCGGAACCGCTTGCGCGACCGCGGACCGGTGCAACGGGTTGGTTAGGCGTGACAGCATACCGGCGCCCGTTTCTTGGACAACGCCGTTCACGACGATCTCTTACTTGATCGCGGTTCTCAGCGTCTCGAAGGTGCCGGCGAAGTAAGTGACATTGTGCCAGGGGCGTTTACTAAGCGCATCGGCGAGTGTGCGCGCTTGAGCAGAATCGCGTCCGAACAAGACGATGCGTGTATTAAAATCATCTGTCGGCAGCGGGGCTTTCGCCAGTCCATCCGACGCGAGTTTGTCGGCTGGAACGTTGTGCGTCCCTGGGAGGCTTCCCTTCGCAAATTCCTCGACAGACCGGGCATCGAAGAACACGGCCGTCTGGTCGACCTTGAAGATTCGGAGTATCCCTTCCAACTCGATCTCGGTCGGCCCGCCGAGTGCGCGCCAAATCGGGATACCGAGTTGGTATCGCCGCACATTTGTGAACCCAGCGTCGACCAACTGCTCACTGAGCCGCCTGCTGGCTTGGCAGAACGGACCGTTGCAGTAGAGCACCAGCGCCTTGGTCTTGTCTCCGCTCACTAAACGCTCGACCGCGGCGACGGACCCGGCCGCCGGAGCGTCAACGTTCCGCGCGCCCGGAATGTGGCCGGCCACGTATTCCGAGCGTTTCCGGGTATCGAGGACGATGGCGCTGCCCTCGGCCAAGATGCGCCGGACTACCTCCGTGCTGACTTCCTGGGTTTTCTGATTAGGCTCGGCCAGCGTCGCCTGATAGATGCTGCCGCCCTGAGCGATCGCCAAGTCGGTCGCGGCTAGCGTCACTATCGCTGTCAGTGCGAGCCCCACCATTAGTGTGAAGGTGAAGATCAAAGCCTTTCGCCTCATGAATTTCTCCTTTCCGTCTAACGCTTGAGTTCGGCCGTCGCCGTAGGCGGTCGGCTGTAACGAATAGTTAGTCCAGATTCTATGGAAGCGCTAGGCTCAACTGGCAGGGACCGAGTGATGCTCATGCATGACCGTCCACCGACCGTCGATTTTGCGAAAGCAAATGGTCAAGCGAAAATCGAGCTCAACTTTATCTCCGTTCGCCTCCGTTCCAGCACAGCGCATAAGGGCGGTGCCAAATGCCACATCATCACCCGCAGTAATGTTTAGCTCGCTGATGTCAAAGACCCCCGAGTCCTGCAACCAAGCAAAGAATACATCCCACGTCTTTTTGTAAGCTTCAATTCCCTTCGATTGAGCCGGGGGCGGGACGTCGAACATCAATATCTCCGGGGAGTGGTTGGCCAAAATTCCATCGATATCCTTGCTGCGGACTGCCTTTGCCCAACTCTCGACTAGGTCTCGGATCTCGGCTTCATCTGTTGATCTATTCTTGTTCGTATTCATGCGTATCTCCTTGATTGAGATTGATGCAAGCATCGGTGGTCACGTTTCGCAGCGTAACGTTATGCCGCTGAGCTGCTAGCAGAAATGGAATCATCCATAACAAATCTCCCCGTCGGCTCTAGCTAGCGGCGGGTTATCTCCTGAGGAAATTTCACATCAAGAGGTTCACGGCAGCCGCGCTCTCAGAATCTCGCTGCGCTTCTGGAGCGTCCCGCATGCCAACTCACCTAAAACAAACGGATGGCAAAGGATGGACTTGCTCGTCAAGCAGCAGAGTTTTTAGACGACCGCTTCCCGCTCGGAGATGCCCGATCCAAACCGAAGTGTCGACTAGAATCATGCAGCATTGCGAGGGCGCCGTCTCCGAATCCCGCGAAGTTGCTTCTCGGTTCCTCCGAGATTAGCCAAGCGACGCGCGCTCTCCCTAGCGATCAATGCCTTAAGCCCCAAACGTACCAATGAGGTTTTCTCTTTGACTCCAGTTAGCTTGGCAGCATTACGTAAGAGAGAATCATCAATGTTAAGCGTTGTTCTCGTGTGCCTCAGGATGGCCTAGTGATGCATACAGGTCAAGTGTGAGAAAGATAACGCGACGGCTGAGCAGGCACGGCCCGCGACCACTGCGAGCGGGTCCCAAGATCTGTCTCAAGCCGCATGTTATACGTCTCAATCTTAGTCCAGCCGGCTTCCATACACGTACTTGATGGGAATGGATGATAGATCGACACCTTCGAGACAACGAACATTGACACCCCACAGTTCTGAAGCTGTACGCGGACGACGGAAAGACAAGATCCCGCAGGTAGGGCAGAAATAGTCTTTCGCAGTCCTAGTATGCCACTGATATAAAGACAGCTCTTCGATTGGCGTTCGTAGACGAAAACATTTTTCTTCGACGCGATGGATCAGGGCACCTCGCCGACGACATATTGAACAGTCACAAACTCGGACATGATCGAGATCGGCGTCGACTTCGAACTGAACTTTACCGCAGTGACACGAACCTTTGTATGTCTGTTTCATGCGTATAACGTCCAAGCTCAGCGACCACCGCCGGGGACGCCTCCGGCTGCAACAGACGCTCGCGAAATTCCACAAGCCAAACTAACACCAGCAAACTTCCGCCGAGCGCCACGACCCAAAATCTCCAGTTTTCATACATGCAGTCGGATGCGCCCTGACGTGCTTTCCGGCAAACTCAAGGCGCTTTCCCTGCGTTGGCTCCAAGTCTGGGTCACCCAGCAAGGCCGGAGGCCGAAAGCGCCGCTCAACCCATGTGCACGTCGAACCATTCGATCATCTGTTTCGGATTTTGGGGGAAATAGTTGTAACCGTCGAAGCGCCGAGTCGTACCCTCGATCCAGAACAGCTTCTTGTCCTTGACTGGTATATTGTCGAAGATTGTCTGCACGTCGCTGGGAAAGGTCAGCACGTCGTCCCTCACTTGGATGATGAAGGTCGGAACATTGACAGCCTTTGCGTACTCTGTGACCGACATCTGCTCCAATGAGAGGCCAATCAACAAACGCAGCTCGGCGTCGATTTCATCGATTCTGTCGGCGATGCCGAGGTTCTTGGTGATTCTCCCATAAAAGGCGCCCAGGGACACCGGTTGCGGCGCCACAATGCACCGTATGTCCTTGAAGAATTCCGGATGCTTCTTCATGGCGATCATCGTGGCATTCATCCCCATGCATCGGCTAAAAAGACCCACCGTCATGCGGTCCAGATCTTTGCGTCCTTTGACGTATTGCAGCGAACCAATGACATCGCGGTACTCAAAGAGGCCGTTGCCGGCGATCCCGCCGTTCGCTGCACCACTGTGGCCAAAGTTGCGCAGGTCATAGCAGAGGACGTTGTAGCCGGCATCGTGAAGATTTTTGTAGTCAGGCATGAAGTTGACTTCGAAGTCGTTTCCACCGGCAGCGCCTATCGATCTCCACGGTTCCAGATGTCCGGGGAAGCCGTAGCGATTGAACCACAGCGGATGATTCGCAATGATCAGCTTGTCCGAGTCGGCAGGGATGAACCAACCCTCCAGCGGGATGCCATCCATGGACGGGAAGAAAACATCCTCGTACTTCAAGCCACATTCGTGGGGCCATCTGAGAATGGGCGAGCGGATCGGTTTGCCAAATGTAGTCGCGAGGTTCTTAATGAGTTGCTTTACGTGGTCCTCGCTCATGTTGGTTTTATTGTTTGCTAGCTGTTGGCTCATAACTTGTTTCCTTTCGCTACTCAGTGAGGTGTGTTGCTTTCACGGTTGTGCCTAGTGCCGCCTAACGAACGGCTAAGCGGCTGGTTTCCCAGTAGTCCGCTTAAGCCCCTTGTTCGGCGCTCGGCGCACACCCCGTGTGTGACCGGCGGCAGCCTCTGCTGTGTCTGCCAACAAACGCAACGCTCGGTTCACTGAGTCTGTATCTGGGAAGACGTTTGCCAGGTCTGGTTCAATCAAGACAAGGTTGGTCCCGGCACTTGCCCGTTCGTAGTACTTTCCACGGACCCCCACCCTTCAATTTTGAAAGGTCATATTCTGGCCGCAACTCGTCAACCTTTTTATTAGTAGGTGCCTTCTTCATACTGCTTGCGCTCCTTTCGACTTGCCCTCCGTGCACCGATGATCCGCGTGCGATCTCCTCGGGGGCAGTGTGATACAAACACAACTCGATGTTTCGTGGTCAAGCCGATCGTGATTCTCGGTCCTCTTCGTCGAAGTGGTCGGGGTCGGGAAAGGTTATTGCCAAAGAATCCAGGCACACTGTTGCCGCTTCCTCAAAAGAGACGCCGTGCTTACGTAGATTGGCCCTTGCCTTTTTTGGAACCCACTCATAAATCACGAGTTCAAAATACCATGCTCAAGTTGAGAAGCCGAACGTCCGCGGTGATGCGCGCGAGCAAGCAAGCGAAGCGCCGCTTGCGTCGCGTCGCGCTCGACCGCGCTGTTGGACAACAACCTCCCTCGAAGGACGGCACGCCAACACCACCGCAGATTAATTCATTCAATCAACCGATCCGCCTTTTCAAGCAGAGTCTTTGGAATCGTAAGGCCAAGCTCCTTCGCCGTTTTGAGGTTGATTATCAGCTCAAACTGCTGCGGGTACTCGACGGGCAGTACGCTCGGCGACGCGCCTTTCAAGACTTTGTCCACGAACGCGGCGGCACGCCTAAACATTCCGGGGAGGTTCGGCCCGTAGTACATCAGTCCTCCCGATGTGACGTACGCCTCGCTCCAATGGATGACGGGCAGTCGGTATTGGGCTGCCAACTCCGCGATCCTTTTGCGATGGACGTTGGTCAACACTCCAGAGAAGACAACCGTTGCAGAGGCTTTCTCGCTTGCCATTGCTTCGAATGCACCCTCGAAGTCCTTGATATCAGACACCCGCATTACCATGAGCCTAATTCCCAGCGATTCGGCGGTACTTTCCACGTCCTGCATTTGCTTCGCGTGTGTAGGGCCGGTAGCGCTAGAGAGAATTGCAACCGATGACCGTAGGCGAACAGCCTCGCTGAGCAGTCGTAGGCGCTTGCCGGCGAGTCCTGGAACAACCTCATCAAGCCCAGTAATATTCCCGCCGGGCTGCTCCAGGCTTGCCACAAGACCGTTCCCGACGAAATCGCCGGCGGCAGCAACTACGATTGGTATGCTTTTCGTAGCTTTCTGAGCGGCGAGAGCGGCCGGAATGCTACCCAAGACGATCACATCGACCTTGAGTTCCACAAGTTCCGCCGCAAGCGTGGGCAGTCGATCTAACTTGCCTTCAGCGTAGCGGAACTCGATCACATACTCCCGCGCCTCTTGGTATCCGATTTTGCGCATGCCGTCGACAAAAGCACCCCGATATGGCGATGACGGGTCCGACGGTAAGAGGATACCCACTCGGTACAGTGCCTTTCTCGGCGTCTGGGCGCCTGCAGGAGAAAGGACGACAGTTAACGCTATAGAGGCCGTTACCAACTTCCAATGAAGACATGGCTTCATAGCCATCCGTCATCTGTGATGCGGGTGTTGTCTAACGTTATGGGTGAGAGGCGCGGTCTGCCCGCGTCCGTCTCAACCCAAAGGTTGCCAATCTTTCACTTAGCGAGTAGGAGCCGATAGGGCACGCTCCACCTCACGTGGGAGCGTTAGTGGGACGAAATAATCTGCGGGGTAGAGGTAGTCCTCGCCGGATTCGTCAATGACTCTGATGTGTTTGTCCTTGGCGGCGCGCGCATCGGGAAGAATCTGGTAAATCTTTCTGATCTCTAAATCTTCAGCCCCATCGTTCCGAATACAGATCGCATACTGTTTTTTCTGCTGCTTCATGTGTGCTAATCCAGGAATTGCTTGATCTTAAATTTCACTTTCCCGATCCCGTGGGCTTCATACCAGTGTATCTCAGCTCGATGCACCGCGCCACTTCTTAGGCGAACAGTGGCCATCCCTTTCAGTTTTCGCCAACGACCAGTGCCGTAGCGTTTCCGAAGCCGCGCAATATCGCGAATGGATGTCCCGGTAGCAATAGCCTCGATACTCTTGATCTCTCCGATGATCTCGAAGTACATTTGTTTCCTAATGCCACAAAACTAATTACACGCCTAACGATCAGGTTCACTGGGCCGGCGCGACGGCGCTGGATGAATCACGAAGCCTCGGCTGCGCCGGCTCCCGTGCAACCGCGAGTTCGCCGGCGTAGGGAGGGAGTCCGACGAAGATTTCCAGCACTCCCGAACACCGCCTCACTGGTCCCGAGCAACACATTCACACACCCACTTTCGCCCCCGCTCTTGCTCACGACACACTCTCTCCGCCTTGCTCCACGAGCGGGACGTAATCGTACTCGCCGACGCCCTGAAGCACGAGGAACGTTGCGGAGCCATCCCCACCATTGGTGACAAGGTGCGCACGGCAAGGTCGGACAGAATAGGTATCCCCGGGGCCGAGCCGTACCTCCTCCTTGGGTTCGCGCAAGAACAGCTATGTAGCTGACAGCTACATTCTCAGAGGTAGATTCTCTTTTAGAGCAGCGCAGCGAGTCAGGTTTCTACCACTGGCCTGTCCCTCGATGATATAGAACGTATCTTGAATATTGCTGTGGAAATGCCACGGCACTTTTTGCGTCGCCGAGATCTGAAGCTCGCTAATGCGGAAGCCCGGCGGCTCTGCGTGACGAGCGCGGCACTCGACCTCATAAAGATGGCTCGCATCCTTGATTGGTTCCATCGTTTCCTCCATTTGTGGGCGCGGCCGCCGAACGTCAGCGGTTACCGGCGCGCGCCGATTGTGCGCGCGTCCGTGTAGACTGCTTTGTTAGACCGCGCCGCGTGCTTTCGGCCAGCATGTAGCTGGGCGAGCCGAAATAATGCGAATGATATCGTTGCCTTCCGGACTCTCATTCGCAGATTAGAAATCGACCTCACCTTCTATGCAATCTACGACATCTCCGCCGACCCAGACGTCGTTGCCACTCCTTCGCAAGTGAACGCGACCCGCTCGCTGCATCACGGTGCCTTGTGCGGCGACGTACGCCGATGGCGAAAGTCCAGCACCAATGAGCCATTGCGCCAGACTAGCATTCAGACTCCCGGTGACCGGATCTTCGTAAGCCCCGTGACCGATAAACGCCCTCACTTCGAAGGCGGCCTCGTGGCTAGGCCCATGTGGCCCAATCACGCCGAGCTTCAATGGATGAAGGGCCGCCCAATCGGGTTGGAGTGACAGAACTTGGCTCGCGGAGGACAGCATTACCGCGCACCAGCCAGGCCCGTTGTCCACCCACTGGTGATGCCGGATATCTGACGATGTGAGCCTCAAGGCCTTGATGATCTGATGGAGGACCGCCGGCTCCAATGGACCGGTCCGGCGCAACGGAGGTGCGGCAAACTCGAGTCGCGCGCCGTCGCGACGCACGCGCACGAGCCCTACCTCGCACTGCTGCACGACGACTCTTGAGTCGTGTGGTACCCCGCCCGCAGCAATCCATGCGTGACACGATCCGAGCGTTGGGTGTCCTGCAAAGGGCAATTCTCCGCCGGGCGTGAATATCCTCACGCGGTAGTCGGCAGCTGCGTCCGCCGGAGCCAGCAGATACGTTGTCTCGGAAAGGTGAGTCCAACGCGCAAACGCTGCCATTTGCTCCTCGCTTAGACCGTCAGCCGCGTGCACTACGGCAAGGGGATTGCCCTGGAGTGGATCGGAAGAAAACACGTTGACTTGTCGAAATGATCGCTTCATTGCCTCGCTCTTCGGTGCATGCTCGAGCCGGCGGGGCGGTCTAACGTTTTGGCTGAGCGGCTACCGGTGAACACACTGCCCAATTATCACGGAAACGTTGTTGTCCGCTCCAGCCGAGAAGTTAGATGTTAGAATGACAACTCTCTCGCCCACTCACGGCGTCGAGGACTTCTCTTGTTCTTCTCTGGCTTTCTCTATCGTCTCAAGATGCTTGCGAATGTATCTCATGAAAAGGATTGCTTTGTCCTCCGCGAGGAAAGTCGCATTTCCGATATCATCAATAGGAACCGGAAACTCAAACCCGCACTCTGTCTGATAAAACAGCTGCCGATCTCTATAGAACGTGAAGTGTACTTTCTTGTTGTCCGTCACCATGTCTTTAATACTCAACATACCATCGTCCTCAAGTACGCGATGTTAACATCTAACGCATCGGCGTTGAGCCGCGGGCGGCGAAGCCGACCGCCGGCTCTAACGGCCTGTTAGCCGGCCCCATGGGTCTCTTTCTGTGGCTGCCGGGCGTAGCTGACCGTCAGGGCTTCCCACACGTGCCCGTCAGGCTCGTTCCAGTACACGATGCGGCCGCCGTGTTGCGTGTTGACTTGCATGTCTACTGGACCGTGTGGCGTACTTCTGTACTTGATGCCGCGGACCCTGATTCTTGCCACGATGCCGTCGAACTCGGCCTCGCTCACACGAAAGCAATAGTGTTGTACGGGGAAGGGGCCATCGGCTTGGTCGAAGTCGAGGGTCAAGCCCTCGTTCACATAGACTGGACAGAAGGGACCACTCCGGACTCTGCCCAAGGAACTCTGCCCAAGGAACGCCAAGGAGGTTGGCGAGCAATTCCGCCGCAGCTTTCCTGTCGCGGGATGGGACTATCGCGTGGTCGAGTTGAATGCTCATCGTGGGTCCCCGTGTTGTGTGGGCCGGGTCGTGACGCCTAACGTTTTGGGTGAGACGGGCGCTCTTAGCGTCCTGCTCAACCCAATGGTTAGGTTCCGATAATCTCGTTCAATCCTTCAACAACCTGAGCCAATTCCTCTGGAGACGCTCTGGCAATCACCTTCCCAATCCTTTCGACCGCAAGGGTACGAATCTGGCTGATTTTCACCACGATTTTTTCGGGAGGCCTCTTGCACGAAGTTCAAGCGTTAAAGGAAAGCCAGCGCGTTCCGATTGACTCGTGAGAGCAACGGCGATCACCGTTCCGGAACCTTCGTTGAAAACGTCCTGGCTTAGAATCAAAACCGGACATTGTCCTGCTTGTTCTCGCCCCCGTACCGGATTCAAGTCGGCCCAGCGAATTTCACCCCTCAGTATTCGGGCCATTCCGATAGGTCCTGAGAAAGACCCTCGTCCGCAAGCGCCTTCTCAAATGCCGGATCAAGTTTGGCACACTCTTGGGCTAGACGACTCTTCTCGATGCGAGCGAGTTTTTCCGCCACTGCTTCCTCAATGGCTTGGCTGCGATTGGGAAAAACTCGTTTCTGAACTAGTTTGTCAAGACGATTAAGGGTGGAATCGTCTAAAGAAATGGCAACCTTGGATCTGCCCATGACTTACCTCCAGGTATGACGATACTTCATACCAACTGAGGACTCAAATTTACAATCTGCTTGGGACCTGACGCCGTTTTAACCGGCGCGCGCCCGAACACAAAACACGGCGGCCGCGGCACGCCGCGCCCGGTTGAAAACATAGTTATGTGTACTCAATACCGCCACCACGAAACTAAAATTTTTGAATCGACGATTTTCTTAGCTGGCTCGAAAAGACTTTCTTCTCCGTCTTCACCAAAGAGTAAAGCCTTTGCCTTTAGGCAATTTCTCTCATGTTCCTTTTCAAGTTTTTCGTTATTTCCAAGCTTGTACATTTCCGATGCGTAATCGAGTCCGCGGTTGATATCTTGCCTTTGGCCAAAGCAGCGACCGATTTTCATAACCTCATCTTCGGTTACTGCACCCTCAGCGAGCAAGATTGGGAAAGAAGCGCTGTAGGCAACCACAGGAAGACGATATAACGGAGCCGGAATTCTAGCGTTTAACAAAGTTTCCGCCTTTTCCTTACATAGGATCATTTCGGCTCGAATCGCATGCCAATGCGTTTTCAGCTTCCGCTTACGGTCGAACACACCTGGGATGTGGGCAAGGATAAAGCCGGCAAGTAGGAGCAGAAATTCTTTCAATTGATTTGCCTCTCAAGGACACATAACGCTTTGGGTGAGAGGCGCGGTCTGCCGCGACCGTCTCAACCCAATGGTTAGCCGGTCTCATTCCAACGGCGCTATCTTCTGCAGCTCCTGTCGCGCGCGTGCCCTACCCCAGTCGGCGAGAAGCTCCTGCTGATG
>WNFV01001474.1_pt1 | contig 35717 bp, 37 predicted proteins | sample 5400101 | NCBI WGS metagenome assembly WNFV01 (sample SAMN13153361, study PRJNA577476) | soil metagenome | isolation source: 115 cm soil or saprolite under grassland replicate 1 | place: USA:California | collected 2016-06-15 | reverse complement strand
TCGCGTCGCCATCCCCGCCGCCGCCAGCGGCCGCGTGGCCGCCATCTGGAGGCAGTTGGGCGCGACCATCGGCCCATGCCCCACGCGGTAGTCCGACGGCGTCTCGCCGACGATCTCCCGGAACGTGCGGCTGAAGGTCCCCAAGCTGGTGAAGTCGACGTCGACGCAGATGTCGGTGACGCTGCGGTCGGTCTCGCGCAGCAGGAACATCGAGCGGTCCACCCGCCGCCGCCGCAGGTAACGGTGCGGCGTCTCCCCGAAGACGGCGCGGAAGCTGCGGATGAAGCGCGCCTCGGAGAGATGGGCCACCGCGGCCATGGCGCGGACGTCGAGCGGCTCGGCGTAGGCGCGGTCCATGACATCGCGGGCGCGCAGTAGGCGCCGGTTCAGATCCTCGACTTCCCGGCTCATGGTGCAACGCTACGACATCAGGGGGCGTGTGCTCAGCCCTCTCTCCTCAACAACCTCCCTGGGAACCACATCTAGCCGCATGGGCCTGGTCGCTTGGCCCGGAAGAGATTGGCAGCAGGGCATGACCAGGGAGCCGCAACGGGCGAGGTACCGCTCCCGTGTGCCTGGTGTCGATCCCCGAACCCAGCTTGAGCGGTGCTCTGTGCGCGATGAGGCCCGTCCTTCACGGAAAGCAGAATCATGTGCGTCACCTAGAAGAGGCGTCTCGGGACCGAGGGAGCTTGGCCGGAGGCGCCTTCGACATGTCTACGAGGGCATACAGTCGCCCGACCTGTTCCTGTACATGCGGGTTCGAATAAGCTCCTGCCAGGGGCAGATTGGTTGTCCTGTTTCTGGTGATGCTCGACGTCCCGGCGTCACCAGAGCATGGTCCCGGCCGTGCCGCCGAGCGACCCGGCTTCACACCTCCGGATAGTTCCGGGGAGAGGCCGCCGAGGGCCGAAGTGCGCCGACCTTGTTGCCGTTTGTTTCGACGAACCAGATCCTCTGGTCGGGGCCGGAGGCGACGCCCTGCGGCTGGCCGGAGGCCGTTGGGACGGGGTACTCGGTGATGACGCCGTGGGTGGTGATCCGTCCGATGTTGTTAGCCGATTGCTGAAACTCGGTAAACCATAGGTTGCCATCAGGGCCGGAGGCAATGCTGAGCGGCCGGGCAAACCCTGTGGGGATGGGGTACTCGGTGATGGCCCCCTCGGTGGTGATCCGTCCGATGTTGTTGCCGATGTACTCGGTGAACCACAGCTTGCCGTCGGGGCCCGAGGCGATGCCCCACGGGGCGCTCTCCGGCGTGGGGATGGGGTACTCGGTGATGGCCCCCTCGGTGGTGATCCGTCCGATGTTGTTGCCGTGGGACTCGGTGAACCACAGGTTGCCGTCGGGGGCCGAGGCGATGCCGACGGGGGTGCTGCCCGGCGTGGGGATCGGGTACTCGGTGATGGCCCCCTCGGTGGTGATCCGTCCGATCTTGCCGCTTGACTCGGTGAACCATAGGTTGCCGTCAGGTCCTGAGGCGATGGCCGATGGGCAGCAGCCAGTGGGGTACTCGGTGATCGTTCCTTCGGTGGTGATCCGCCCGATCTTGCTGCCGATGCGCTCGGTGAACCAAAGGTTGCCGTCGGGGCCAGGGGCGATGCCGATCGGGAAGCTGTAGCGCGTGGGGATCCGATACTCGATGATGGCCCCCTCGGTGGTGATCCGCCCGATCTTGCCAATGGACTCGGTGAACCAAAGGTTGCCGTCGGGGCCGGACACAATGCCGATGGGGACGCTGCCCGCCGTCGGGATGGAGTACTCGGTTATGCGCTTTGTGGCTTCGGCGGGCACCCCGGTGATCCCGATGAGAACCCCAACCGACACAAGGATGAGGACGACACGTCCGAGTCTCATGGCCTGCTCCCCTGCTCTCTAGTCCGGCCGGCTGGGTCGACCGCAAGCTATGACTGTAAGGTGGCACGTCAAGGCTTCGGTCTGGGAACCCGGCATCCAGCCCAACGTCAGTCCAAGGCCGCCTCGGAACGCATGGGACTGCCCCCAGTTTGAGGGACACGCTGATCATGCGGCATCAACCCTTCCTCCTGCCCGCTCCATCAGGTCTCGTACCCGGCTGGGGTGAGAAAAGGGAGGCTGGTGTGCAACGTCCGACGGTTGTTGAAGACCTGGATGAACTCGAAGATCGCCTGGCGGGCCCTGGCCCGGGTTGGCCAGAGGCGTCGGTGCACCAGCTCCTCCTTCAGGGGTCGAGAAGAACGATTCCGCAACGGCGTTGTCCCAGCACTGACCCGAGGCGGCCAGGGTCTGGTGCATCTCCTGGTGCCCCAGCAGCTCCCGGAACACCCGGGAGGTGTGCTGCGATCCCCTGTCGAAGTGGAAGATCAGCCCAGCTCCCGGCCGGCGCAGCTCGACCGCCATGCGAAGCCACGCATCGGCAAGCGAGGTCGCACATCCCCAAGAGTCCGAAACATCTGTCTGCGCAATGCACGAAGGCAGCCCACCGGGCACCAGCGGGGAATCAGCCTCACCACTGCCTATTGGCCCTAGTCAGGCGGTCAAGGCGGGCAATCTCCTCCTGAACAGCGAGGTTCGAATAGGCTCCTGCCAGGGAGCACCGAGCCCATGACTAGGGGACCGGCGGGGGGCTTCACCTTCCTCGTCGCCTAGGTTTCACCCGACGGATCAGATCGTTCTCCGCCCAGCTTCCCAAAGCGAGTAGCCCGGGGCGGAGCGCCTCGCCCCGCTCGGTGAGCCGATACGTGGAAGAGATGGGGGGGCCGTGTCTGACCTCTCGATCGACGAGGCCCAGTTCCTTCAGCTCCCTGAGCCGGGCAGAAAGCATCCCCTCGGTGATCCCCGGGATCGCCCGGGCCAGCTCGGCGAACCTGGCGGGCCGCTCGAGGAGTACCCCGATGATGACGCCGGTCCACCGCTTTCCCAACAGGGAGAACACCCGGGTCAGAGCTTCGTCGCAGCGGATCGCCCGTTCTGGCGAAAGCTGAGCCATCGCCCTCATCCTATCCTGCGGTAGTGCTAGCATCAGAGTAGCTCTGAAAAAAAGAGCTACTAGTCCCAACCGTTGGTACCGGAGGAAGGGGCGTTGATGAGCGATGTAACCGGAGCGATCGTCCTTGGCGGGCGCATCGTGTTCGCAAGCTTCTTCGGAGCTGTCGCCGGAGTGGGACACATCCGCCGAAGCGGCCAGATGGAGGGCTATGCGAAGGGGGCTGGCTTCCCGGTTCCGGCCATCGCCGGGTGGCCGGTGGGCATCTGGCTGATCGCCGGCGCGGTGTCGATCGCCTTGGGGATCTGGCCCGACGTCGGCGCGCTGATGATCGCGGCGTTCCTTCTTCCCGCCGCGTGGTTCTTCCACCGCTACTGGACGGTCGGCGACCCGATGCAGAAGATGACGCAAACTCAGTTGTTCTGGCGCAACGTGATCGGGCTCGGGGCATGTGCCGTCATGTTCGGCACGTTCGTGGCGCTCGGTCCGGCGCTTCGTTTCTCGGTGACAGGCCCGCTGTTCGACTTCTAGAAGGAACTCCCACCGCCCATGCTGAGTTCGCTTCCTCGCGCCGTCGTTCTTCCCCGGGTATGGGCTAGACGGCGACCATCTGGCCGCTGTCGAAGAAGTAGGTCCAGCCGTCCATCTCAGGGGGCTCGATCCCGAGCTGCGTCAGGATCGTGGCCACCTGTGAGCGGTGCTCGGTGCCGTGGTTGACTGCCTGCACCAGGAACCGAAGCCGGGGAACGGGTCCTCCGGGAGCCGCTCGGGCCGCTCGGTGTCCAGGAGCCGCGCCGCGTACCCCTCCTGGGCGTTCGCGATGTGGACCAGGGTGGCGCCAATGCTTCCGTAGGTCCCGGTGGCCGTGGCACCGAGCTGCTCGGACGACAGCGGCCGGCAAGCCTCCATCAGCCGTCGATTCATCATGGCGTTGTGTCGAAAGAACTCCACCAGGAGATCCATACCCGACATCCTAGCCAACCGCGGGAAGTACGCGACGTGCTCGACTGCGCGATGGTCGTCGCCCGCGCCGGGACATCTGAGCGAATCTCTTCCCTCAGCGGCGGCTTGCCCGGCGCCGCCGCTCGATCCGCCGGGCCACGAACCGGCCAACGTCTCTGGCCACGGTCTTCTGGCCCCGGAGGTACTTGAGACCGGTTCGGGTGGCGGAACTGCCGATCGAAAGCAGGGCAAAGGCGAGGCTGCCGCCCACCACCAGGGGGACGACATCCGAGCCGAGGCTGCCTCTGGTGACCACCCGCCAGAGCTCGATCCCGGCGAAGACGAGGAGTCCCAAGCCAAAGAGCCGGGCCAGCAGTCCGATCAGCACCAAGCGACTCCCCACAAACTCGCTGACTCTCCCAACCCGGGATATGGCCGGGTCCGAAGGGGCGCTGTCGGGCTGAAGGGGCTGAGGCGGCGCCTGGTCCACCGGCCGCACTCTAGGGCAGAGGCCCGAAAGCGACAACGGCCTGACCGAACCGCCCGCAGGGCCATGTGCTTCTTTTCCCCCCCATACGGCACCACCGAACACCGCAGGGTCCGCGCCACGGAATCGGTCACGGCCGCCTCTAGACTGGATCGCGATCCCCTCCCATGTCTCCTGAAACCGAACTGCGCGAACGAACGGACCTGCGGAACGTCGCCATCGTGGCTCACGTCGACCACGGCAAGACGACCCTGGTGGACGCGATGCTCTGGCAGACAGGCGCGTTCCGCCCGAATCAAGACGTGGCCGAGCGGGTGCTCGACTCCATGGATCTGGAGCGGGAGAAGGGCATCACGATCCTGGCCAAGAACACCGCGGTCCACTTCGGCGGGGTGAGGATCAACATCGTCGACACACCCGGGCACGCCGACTTCGGCGGAGAGGTCGAGCGGGCCCTGACCATGGTCGACGGCGTGCTCCTCCTGGTGGACGCGAGCGAAGGGCCGCTCCCCCAGACGCGGTTCGTCTTGCGGAAGGCCCTCCGAGCGAGGCTTCCCCTCATCCTCGTCGTCAACAAGGTCGATCGCTCGGATGCCAGGACGACGGAGGTGGTCGACGAGGTCTACGAATTACTGCTGGACCTCGACGCCGACGAGAGCCAAATCGATTTCCCCATCGTGTACTGCGACGCCAGAGAGGGACGGGCCTCAGTGCACCCGGACGACCAGGGCGTGGACCTCAAACCCCTGTTCGATGCGATCCTCGAGCGCATCCCGGCCCCGCGATACGACCCAATGCACCCCCTGCAGGCATTGGTCACGAACCTCGATGCCTCGCCGTACGTGGGTCGCCTCGCCCTCTGCCGGATCCGGCACGGGACGATCCGGCGCGGTCAGACGGTTGCGTGGTGCCGCGCGGACGGGTCCATCGAGCGCGTCCGGATCACCGAGCTATCCGTGGCGGAAGCCCTGGACCGCGTCCCTGCCGAAGAGGCCGGCCCGGGGGAGATCATCGCCATCGCCGGCCTGGACGACGTGACCATCGGCGAGACCCTGGCCGATCCCGATGACCCCCGACCGCTGCCGGTGATGAGCATCGACGAGCCCTCGCTTTCCGTAACGATCGGGATCAACACCTCCCCACTGTCCGGGCGTGACGGCTCGAAGGTGACCGCGCGCCTCATCAAGAACAGGTTGGACGCGGAGGTGGTGGGCAACGTCTCCATCCGGGTTCGAGACACGGAGCGACCCGACCGATGGGAGGTCCAGGGACGCGGCGAGCTCCAGCTGGCCGTGCTCGTGGAGATCATGCGCCGCGAAGGATTCGAGCTCACCGTGGGGAAGCCCCAGGTCATCACCCGGGTCGTCGATGGGCAGGTTCACGAGCCCGTCGAACGGGTGGCGGTGGACATCCCGGAGGAATACTTGGGCGTGGTGACCCAGTTGTTCGCGCTCCGAAAGGGGCGACTGGCCGAGGTGGTGAATCACGGGACGGGGTGGGTCCGGATGGAATACATCGTTCCGGCCAGGAGCCTGATCGGGTTCCGGACCGAGTTCCTCACCGACACCCGAGGCACCGGGCAGCTCCATCACGTGTTCGAAGGGTACGAACCCTGGCTGGGCGAGATCAGTACCCGTCCGACCGGCTCGCTGGTGGCAGACCGGGGCGGCCTGGCCACGTCCTACGCGCTGCTGAATCTCCAGGAGCGCGGCGCGCTGTTCATCGGCCCGGGCGCCGAGGTCTACGAAGGGATGATCGTCGGTGAGAACGCTCGGTCCCAAGACCTCGACGTCAACCCGGCGAAGGAGCGCAAGGTGACCAATGTGCGGAGCGAGACCGCCGAGGAACTGGTGCGGCTCATCCCGCCCCTCCAGCTCTCACTGGAGCAGGCGCTCGAGTTCGTTCGCGAGGACGAGAGCGTCGAGGTCACGCCAGGTGCGGTCCGTTTGCGGAAGTCCGTGTTGTCGGCGCACGAGCGGGGGAAGAGCGCCGCTCGGGGGCGGGCCTAGCCTCCCCTCCACGCCGTCCGCGCTACGGATCTGGCTCGGTGGACGAAGTGCCACCCGTCCGCGGAGGCGGAAATTCGCCAAGCAGCCCCTCGGCCTCGACCTGGAAGAGCGCCTGTGCATCGGTGAGCCCGGACAGCCGATGCCGGCCGAGGCTCCGGAGGTTGATGCCATCCGGCAACACCCCCTGTATGGCGGCCTTCGTCTCGCCGGAGACGACGATCTGGGCACCGTGGGCCGCCCAGCACACCCGAGCCGCGGTGTGCACCGACAGCCCGATGTACCCGGTGTCGGTCAGCGTGGGCTGGCCGCTGTGGATGCCGACCCGGAGCCGGCACTGGACATCGTCGGGCCACGCCCGTTGGCTCAGCGCGCGTTGCAAGGCGACGGCGGCCTCGATGGCCGGCGCTGCCCCTTCGAAGACCGCGAAGAACTCGTCGGCGCGGGCGTCGACCTCCCGGCCCTTGGCCGCCAGGACCGCTTGCCGAACGACGCCACGGACGCCGTTCAGCACGTCCGCGTAGCGGTCCCCCAACTGCCGGAGGAGCGCGGTGGATTCCTCGATGTCGGTCAACAGGAAGGTGACGAAGCCCGTGGGGAGCGTCGCGACATCGCTCGAGCGGGCCTGGACCTCACCCTGAGCGAGCCTGCGCTCGGACTTCAGCTGGCCGGTGATGAACCCCACGGGCACGATGCCGTGCTTCTTGGCGGCGTTCAGCAATTTCTTGCGGGCGCGCTCCCGGGCCTCGTCGTCCTCGAAGGGGACTTGCTCGAACCGAGACAGTGCGGCCCGCACGTGCGCCTCGTCGTTGATCGGCAGACGTCGCCGACCGCGGGAGTCGATGTAGGCGAAGGCGCTGTCCGGGAGACGGGCCCGTTGGCTGGCGCTGAGCCGAGGCATACCACGAGGATAACCGGGGCCAGTCCTTGACCGCGTACTCGGACAGAGTCCGTCCGGGGGTTCAGTGGTCCTTTAGGTAGCGGCCCAGCCAGTCCAGGATGATCTCGAACCGCATGACCCGGTGGAACGGACTGCCCGACCGGGACAACTCGTGCCCCTCCGCTGGGAACCGTACGAACTCAACCTCGCGCTTCATGGCTCGGAGCCGCGTGAACAGGTCCTCGCCCTGCCCAACCGGGCATCGCAGGTCGTTCTCGGAGTGGATGATGAGCAGCGGTGTGGTGATGTCCTTGGCGTAGGTGGCCGGCGACAGCTTCCGCATGGCCTCCGGCTCCTCCCAGTAATGCGCGCCGGTCACCGCCTTCCACCAGATGGCGATGTCACTCGATCCGCCCTCACCCAGGACGTCGTTGACGGCTCGCTCGGAGATGCCCACCTGGAACCGGTCGGTGTGCCCGACGATCCACGACGTCATGTACCCGCCGTAGGAGCCGCCCATCACGCCGAGGCGGTCGGCGTCCACGAACTCGAACCGCTTGAGCGCCTCATCGACCACGGCCATCACGTCCTCGTAGTCGACCGTCCCCCACCCCGGGCCGCCCTCTACGGGGCCCTTGATGGCCCGGCCCCACGCCTCGCTGTAGCCCGACGAGCCGCGGGGATTCGAATACACCACGGCGTACCCGGCCCCCGCATACACCTGGAACTCGTCGAAGAACTTGTTCCCGTATTGCGTGAACGGCCCGCCGTGGATGTTCAGGAGCAGCGGATACTTCTTGCCCTTCTGAAATCCGGCCGGTCGCATGATCCAGGCCTCGACCTCCGTGCCGTCGGTCGAGATCGCGGTGAACTGCTCAGGAGCACGTAGCTCGCGCCCCGCGGCGAATGGCTTGCCCACCTCGGTGAGCTGACGGTCGCCGGCGAACAGCTCGGCCAGCGAGGTCGGCGTGGTGGCAGAGGTGACGATCGTGCCGAGGACCGCGTCGAAACCCGCCAGCACCTGATCGCCGCCGACCACCATCTTCGGACGCCCCGAGCCGTCGGCCGGGACGCGATACACGTGAGAGTTGCCGCTGTCTTCGGCCACGAAGAGAAGGTCGTCCCCGTCCCATACCGGCTCGCGGAGCTCCGGGTAGGAGCTGCAGTTCCGGTCCAGGTCGGTGGACAGCAGCTTCTGCATGCCGCCCGCCGCCGGGATGACGGCCACCTGCCCGTGCCGCGGGTCGTCGAATAGGCCCGGCGTGTACAGGAAGGCGATCCGGGATCCGTCGGGCGACCACGACGGGCCGCCGCACAGGCCGTCGGTCCCGGTGAGTACGGACGGCTCCCCGCCGTCGGCGTCCATCACGTACACGTCCTCGGCCGGGACGATGTCCCAGTCCTGGTGGCGGCCCGACACGAAGGCCAACCTCTTCCCGTCGGGCGACCACGCGGGCTTCGAGTCCTGCCACTCCCCCGAGGTGAGTTGGGTGGGCTCCCCGGATCCGTCGGCCGGCACCACGAACAGGTGGGAGGGACGGTCGGCCGTCCATCCCTCGTTGTCGAGCTTGTAGAACAGCCGGGTGATCCGCCGAGGCGGTCGCTTCTTCTCGTCCTCTTCGTCGTAGTAGTCGGCGCGTACCCGTGAGTCGAAGGAGATCCGCGACCCGTCGGGCGACCAGGCCACGTGCTTCACGTCCTCCTTGAGGTCCGTGAGCTTGCGGGCCTCGCCGCCGCCCGAGACCGGTATGACGTGGAGCTGCATGGCGTCCCCGACCCGGTTGGAAGTGAAGGCCAGCATCGTCCCGTCCGGCGACCACCGGGGGTCGGCATCGCGCCGACTTCCGAACGTGAGCTGCCGGGGAGGCCCCGAACCGTCCACGGGGGCCAGCCAGACGTTCCCTTTGTACTCGTTGGCCTCTCGATCCATCCGCCACACCACGAACGCCACGGTCCGCCCGTCGGGTGAAAGCCTGGGGTCGGCCACACCGGTCAGCTCGTAGACGTCTTCGGGAACCATGCCTGGCATCGGAAACCTCCTCGGAGACAGTTCGAACGGACATCCTCCCACGGCAGCGCCACGACCGGCGAGCCGAACTGGTCGAGCGTTGCGATGGGCGCCCCCAGGCTACAATTCGATCGGCGTCCTTCCTGGTAGGAGGGAACATGCACTGTCCACGGTGCGGTCTGGGTCAGCCGTCCGATCACCGATTCTGCCTCTCGTGCGGGGCCCGCCTGCCCACCGAGCTGTTGCCTCCGCGGAGGCCGAAGGTCACCCGATGGTTCCGTTCGATCCCCGTCCACGCGGAGGACCGGCCGGGGAGCATGCTCCGAGTCAGCCGGTATCTCGACGAGTTCGACATCGAGACCGAGGACGGCTCGGTCCGGGTGCCGGCCCATCACGTCCGGTTCTCCTTCTGGCTAGAGGACCGGGCCGTCTGCGCCCTGTCCATCCCGGACGAGGAGGCCGAGGCGCTCTCGGTGTTCCTGGCGGCCGCCATGGCCGACGAGGAGGCCCGGGAGACACTCTCCGCGCCGCCCGGGTGAGGGAGCCATCCCTTCGGGTCGTCGTGCGAGCACCCTTGTTCCGACCCTCCCCTGGTGGCACCCTCTCCTTGTGAGCGCAGCGACGCCGGAACCCACCAAGCAGGCGACCAAGGTCTTGATCGTGGACGATCAGGAGCCCTTCCGGCTGGCGGCGCGCATGGTGGTGGAAGCCACCGAAGGGTTCGAGGTCGTGGGCGAGGCGGAGACCGGAGAGGAAGGTGTCAAGCTCGCCCGGACGCTGGAGCCGGACCTCGTGCTGATGGACGTGAACCTCCCGGGCATCAACGGCCTGGATGCCACCCGTCAGATCCTCCGGGTCTCGGGCCGCGTGGTGATCCTGCTGCTCTCCACCTACGAAGAGGACGAGTATGGGCCGCGGGCCGCCGAATGCGGCGCCGCGGGCTACATCCCGAAGTCCGCGTTCGGACCCGACCGCCTCGCCGCCGCCTGGGACGAGGCCCGTCCGGCCTGACTCCTCTCCCTACTCGCTACGATCGGGGCCCACGATGAATAGCACCGTGATCGAAGTCGAAGGCCTGCGCAAGGAGTACCGAAGGGTTCGTGGGGGCCGGACGCTGGCCGTGGACGGGCTGGACATGCACGTTCCCGAAGGAGGGGTCTTCGGGTTTCTCGGTCCCAACGGCGCGGGCAAGACGACCACCATCCGGTGCCTGTTGGGCCTGGTCAGACCCACGGCCGGGCGGTGCACGCTCCTCAGCGCGGATGTCCACGCCGCTCTGGCCTCCGTGATCGGGCGGGTGGGGTCGATCGTGGAGACCCCGGCGCTCTACCCGCGATTCTCCGGACGCCTCAACCTCGAGCTCCTCGGCCGCCTTCAGGGCATCGGTCACCATGCCGTCGACGCCGTGCTGGATCAAGTGGGCCTGGCCGATCGGGCCGGCGATCAGGTCCGGACGTACTCGCTCGGGATGAAGCAGCGTCTGGGCATCGCCGCCGCGCTGCTCAAGGACCCCGAGCTGCTGATCCTGGACGAGCCGGCCAACGGTTTGGACCCTGCCGGCATCAAGGAGGTCCGGGACCTGGTTCGGCGCCTGGGCAGCCAAGGGCGGACGGTCTTCGTGTCGAGCCACCAGCTCGCCGAGGTGCAGCAGATGTGCGATCGGGTGGCCATCCTCTCCCGGGGGCGGCTCGTGGCTATGGGACGGGTCGCGGAGGTGCTGGCTCGCGGCCGTCGGGAGGCGCTGATCGTGAAGCTCCGCGAACTCGAAGCGGGCCTGGGGGCGCTTCGCGCCGCCGGGCTCGAGGCGTCCATGGAGGATGGGATGCTACGCGTTCACCTCCCCGCGAGCGAGGGGGCCAGGGTCACGGAGATCCTCGCCTCGCGGGGCATGTTCGTATCGGAGCTGCGCCCCGAAGAGGTCAGCCTCGAGGACGTCTTCCTCGAGCTGACCCAGGGCCCCTCGCCCGGCCAGGATCACGTGGCCGGATGAGCGTCCTCCTCCTCGTCGAGTTCCGCCGCCTCCTTTCCCGGCGGATCGTGCGGTTCGCGGGCGCCGTGGTGCTCCTGGGGCTCCTCATCGCGGGCCTCGTCCTGTTCGTTCGATCCCACCGCCTCGATTCCGCCTCCATCGCTCAGCTGAAGGCGCAATCGGAGGCGACCTACCGGGAGGAATTGGCGGCCTGCTCGGCCGGGAGGTTCGGCATCCCCTCCTCCGACATACCGCCTGGCGAAACGTTGGAGCAGTTCTGCCAGGAGATCATCCAGCCTCCTCCCATCGAGAACCCCGCCTTCCACCTGACCCAGTACCGAGGCGTGGCCGAGGGGCTCTCGGGGTTGTTCATCGCACTGCTCATCGTGCTGGGGGCCACCTCGGCCGGCGCCGAGTGGCACGCGGGGACGGTGACCACCGAACTGACGTGGGAGCCCCGTCGGACTCGCCTGCTCGTGGCGAAGGTCACCGTCGCGGGGGCGTTCGCCTTCGTCGCCTTCCTGGCGGCGGAAGCGCTCCTGTTCGGGGCACTGGCGCCCGCGGCGCTGTTCCGAGGAACCACCGACGGGATCGACGCCCGGTGGTTCGAGGGAACGGTCGTGATCCTCCTCCGGGCGGGCGCGGTCGCGGCGATGGGGGCGGCGATCGGCCACGCCCTGGCCTGGCTGGCCCGGAACACCGCGGTGGCGGTCGGCGCGGCCCTGGGGTACGCGGCCGTCCTCGAGCCCCTCCTTCGTGCGGCCAGGCCGAAGTGGGAGCCCTGGTTCCTGGTAAGCAACGCGGTCCGGTTCATCACCGCCCACCCGCTCGACTTCACCGCCCGGGCCCGATCCACGACGGGAGCGGGCCTGTTACTCGCCGCCTATACGGTGGGCGCTTTCATCGTGTCACTCGCGGTCTTCCGGCGCCGGGACGTCACGTGAGCCCGGCGGCCCGACGCCACCCGCGAGCCCCGAAGCCTCGGGGCAGGCTCTTTCGGGCGCTCGAACGCGCCGTCCTCGGGTTGGGGATGACCATCGTGGCGTTCTTCATCGAGCGGCGGCTGATCAAGGCCATCAAGAAGGGGCACGTGGAGGCGGCGCCCCGGACGGCGGCGGGCGGTCCGGACGAGGAAGGCGTGCTGCCCCCCGCCGAGGGAGAGCTATCGGCCTCCGCGCACCAGGTCGGCCACCAGCCCCACGGCTAGGAGCCCGCCGGCAGTGCCCAGGGTCACTGGGATCCACCCCGCGACGTGGGTCGAGCTGGCGGTAATGGCCGTGGCCACCAGCGCGCCGCCCGCGGTGAGGGACAGCGACAGCCGCCGCCCGGCCCGGCGGACGGTGTCCTCGAGCCGCTCGGTCCCGCGGAAGTTGACCGTGAGCTTGGGGCCCGGCCGCGACCCCGAGAGACGCTCCACGGCCTCGATCAGGCGGACGAACCGCACCCGGAGCTTCTGGGCCTCGTAGAACATCCGCTTGGGGTCGACGCGGTCGCGCACCCGCTCCACCACCCCCCGGGTCAGGAACTGCCCGGCCACGGCGAAGGGGTCGAGGGTCGAGTCCAGCTCGGCGGTGGCCAGCTGCATCTGCGCCAGCGCCTTGCCGGTCAGCGCCAGCGAGGCCGGCAGCCGGACGTCGTGGCGGATGGCCACCTCGGTGATCTCCTGGAGGATGGGTCCCAGCTGGATGTCCTTCAACGAGAGGTGGCGGTACTTCGCCATGAGGTTGCCCAGCTCTTCCTGGAACGAGGCGAGGTCGATGTCGCTGCGCTGATCCTCGCCGGCCAGCATCAGCACGACATCGGAAAGGAACGGGACGTCCTCCTGCCAGAACGACATCAGCAGGAGCATCAGGAGCTCCCGGATCTCCGGCCCCAGCTCACCGACCATCCCGAAGTCCAGGAAGTAGATCCTGTCGTTCCACCACAGCAGGTTCCCCGGATGGGGGTCGGCGTGGAAGAACCCATCGGTCATGATCTGCCGGTAGTAGGACTCGAGCAGCTGCCGGGCCGCTTCCGTCCGGGCCTCGCCCAACGGGGCCAGTCGGATGGGGACCCCCTGGATCTCCTCCATCGTCAGCAACCGCGATGCCGAGAACTCCTTGTAGACCTTGGGAACGTCCAGGCGGGGGTAAGGCCCCAGCACCTGTCGCATGCGTTCGATGTTGCCGGCCTCCTGGAGGAAATCGAGCTCGCGCTGCAACGAGGCCGAAAGGTGCTCGAGGATCGCCCCCATGTCGACGATCTGGCGAAACGCCGGGCGGTCGGCGGTTTTCCCGACGAACACCTCGAGGAGGCCCAGGTCGCGCATGATGTCGTGGCGGGCCGTGGGTCGCTGCACCTTCACCACGACCCGCTCGCCCCCCGTGAGCGTGGCCCGGTGGACCTGGGCGATGGTGCCCGCCGCCATCGGCTCGGGGACGATGCTCTCGAACACGTCCTCCCAAGGGACCCCGAGCTCCTCCTCCATCACCGTGACCACTTGCTGTTGTGTCAGGGGCGGGACCTGGTCCTGGAGCGTGGCGAGCTCTTCAACGAACGCTGGCGGCAGCAGGTCCGGTCGGGTCGAAAGGATCTGCCCGAGCTTGGCGAACGTGGGACCCAGCTCCTCCAGGGCCGAGCGGAAGCGACGGGCCCGGGACCGGGTGGACTCCTCGTCGCGCTTGGACCGGCTGAACAGCTCCTTTAACCCGTGTCGGGCCATGATCCGGCCGATCGAGGCCGCCCGGCCCAGCAGCTGCCCCTCGACGCCGGTCTCATCCGCAACCGGGGCGAGGCCCATCGCGCTGGGAGCGGCACGACCCCGGCGGTCCCCATCGAGCATCGCGGTGTTCACGATGATCACCGTGCACCGGGCGTTATGCGAGACGCGGTTTGGCACATTCCCCAACAGGAACTCCTTGCGGCCGCTCATGCCGAGGTTGCCGACCACGACCACGTCGACCTTCTCTCGTTCCGCGGCCTCGACGATGGCCCGGGCCGGATCGGAGTCGACGACGACCTTGGCCACGCCCCGCGAGCCGGCCAGGGTCGCGGCCAGCTTGGCGAGGTCCTGAGCGGCATAGCTCGCTCGCGTCGCCTCGGCCGCGCCCGCCTCCGTCCCCGGCGCGTTCTCGGGCACCAGGACCTGCAGCAGGACGAGCTCGGCGTCGAAGCGTCCGGCCATGTCGGCGGCCCAATCGACGGCCCGGCCGGCGCTCTCCGAGCGGTCGGTGGCGACCATGATCCGCTTGAGCAACGATCCTCCAAGGTGAGGCAGAGACCCCGAGCCTAGTACATCGCAACGGGCCCACCCTGGGAAGGGCGCGTGCCCGAATGGGCGGCGATGCACTCCCGCCACGCGAGGTGGTGCTAGCACGCAGCCAGAAAGCCTGGCTCCCCTTCTTGTCGCCGCGGCGGTCAGGCTCGGAGAATCTGAGGGCTGATCCACCGGGAGGGAGACCACGCGATGAACGCACTGGAAGTTCGGGGCCTGCGCAAGACCTACGAGAGCGCCGACGCCGAGGCCGCCCCGGTCCGCGCTCTCCGAGGCGTCGAACTGACCATGCAACAGGGCGAGTTCGTGGCCGTGATGGGCCCGTCAGGCTGCGGCAAGTCGACCCTGCTGAACCTGGTCGCCGGGCTCGACACCCCGACCGAGGGCGAGGTGGCGGTGGCCGGCGAGTCTCTCACCGGCAAGGACGAGAACGACCTGGCCCGCATGCGAAGAAAGCACATCGGGATCGTCTTCCAGTTTTTCAACCTGCTGGAGGGCATGAGCGTGCTGGAGAACGTGACGCTTCCCGCCATCGTGGCTGGCGCGCCGCGCAAGCAAGCGGAAACCCGGGCCCGCGACCTCCTCGACCTCTTGGGGCTGGCCGACAAGACCGGCAAGGCTCCGGGCGTGCTCTCGGGCGGCCAGCGCCAGCGCCTGGCCATCGCCCGCGCTCTGGCCAACCAACCCACGCTGCTCCTCGCCGACGAGCCGACCGGCGCGCTCGACTCAGGCGGCGGGGCGGAGGTCATGGAGCTGTTCCGCCGCCTGCACAAGGACGGGCAGACCATCATGCTGGTCACCCACGACGACGAGGTGGCCGCAGCCGCGGATCGGATCGTGCAGATGCGCGATGGCCGCGTGACCGATGAGAGCGTTCCCGAGCCGGCGGGGGGCCGTACCTCCTCCTTGTTCGGCCCGGTCCTGGAGGCGCCCCGAGAGGCGCGCGACCGCTGAAATGACCGCGATCCTCGCGCGAGCCCGTGCCGAACTTCGAACGGGGCTGCGCTCCTCTCTCGCCTTGATCCTGATGCTCGGCCTGTTCGGGGGCACCGTCGCCGCCGCGTCGGCCGGGGCGCGTCGGCAGGTCAGCGCCTACCCTCGGTTCCTGGCCGCCAGCGGGGCTCCCGACGCATTCGTCTTGAGCGCTCCACCGGGGACCGACGCTCCCATCCCCATTGTCGATCTCGCCCGCGTCGCGAAGCTGCCGCAGGTGGCGCACGCGGCCGACCTGCCCTCACCGTTCGGCGTGGCCACGACGCCGACCGGCGACCTCCTGTGGGGCGGAGACCTGAACATCCTGGGGGACACCGGCGACCCGGCCATCGACCGGTTCTTGCATCCTCGGGTCCTGGCCGGCCGCCTCCCCGATCCCAACCGATCGGACGAGGTGGCGCTGGGCTATCGAGCGCGCCAGGATTCCCAGGTTCACATCGGAGCCACGATCCAGATCCACCTCGTCAGGCCCGGGGCCAATCCCTTCGAGTTCGCCAACGAGCCCCCCAAAGAGGACCTTCTCCCTCCCATCGAAGTGCGGGTCGTCGGTACCATCCTCTTTCCCGGTGAGCTGGCCGGCAGCACGGACGTCTTCGTCAGCGCCGCCTTCTCCCGGCGGTATGCGGGCCAGGGCCTGGAGGCCCCCGCCCTGATCGTATGGCTCGAGCAGGGGCTGGCGGGCTTCCCGGCCTTCGCCAAGGGTGTGGACGCCATCTCACCAGGCGCCTTGGTCTTCTCCCAGGCGGACGAGGTGAGGTTCGTCCGCCAGTCCACGCATCTCCAATCCATAGCGCTGTGGCTGTTCGCTGGGCTGGCCGCACTGGCCGGGCTGTTGATCTTCTCTCAGACGGTGACTCGTCAGACCATTCTCGGAGCCACAGAAAATCCAACCCTTCGGGCTCTGGGGATGACGCCCAACCAACTCATCGGGGTGGCGATGCTCCGGGCGGCCGCGATCGGCCTCGCCGGGGCCGCGGTCGCCATAGCCCTTGCCGTGGCCCTCTCGCCGCTCACGCCGCTCGGGCTCGCTCGTCTCGTGGAGCCGAATCCGGGTGTCGCGTTCGACGCTCTCGTTCTCGGAGTGGGCGGAGTCATCCTGGTCGCGTTGGTTCCTGTTCTCGCCGCTCTGCCGGCCTGGAGGTCGGCCCGGATCGGCGCGGACCAGCTGGGGACGGCCGCGCCCTCGCGAGTGAAGCCATCCGTCGTCGCCGACGCGTTTGCGAAGGCTGGCCTGCCGGCCACCGCGGTGGCCGGCGTTCGCTTGGCGCTCGAGCCCGGCCGGGGCCGAACGGCGGTGCCTGTCCGGAGCACCGTCCTCGGCATCACCGTGGCGGTGGCGGCGTTCACCGCATCCTTCGCCTTCCTCGGGAGTTACCGGCATCTGCTGGTCACTCCTCGCCTCTATGGCGTGGATTTCGACCTCGGAGCGGGCAATCCGTTCCTCAACAGCAAGGTCTCTCCCGGGATCGTGCGCATCCTGATGGACGACCCCGCAGTGTCAGAGTTCAGCGGGGGGAACATCCTGGAGTTCGTCCAGATCAGTGGCCCCCGAGGCGACGCAGAGCGGGTCAATATCTGGGCCTTCGATCCGATCCAAGGCTCCGTCCACCCCACGATCGTGGAAGGCCGGTGGCCGCGTTCGGACAACGAGATCGCGCTGGGGTCTCGTTCGATGCGAGCCATCCACACCGGAGTCGGGGAGAACGTGAAGGTCCAGGCCGGGAATCTGACCGTGACCATGAGGGTCGTCGGTCGTTCGGTCTTCCCGGAGGGTGGGTTCGGTCCGGGCCTCGGCGACGGCGGCGGCCTCACGTTCCACGCTCTCACGCGGTTCTACCCGGACGCGCCCCAGAACGCCTTTCCCGTCGACCTGACGCCAGGAGCCGACGCCGCCGCAGTGACGAAGCGGCTCGACCGCGACCTGGAACCCCTGGGGGCATCGATCGCCGACCTGAAGGAGACACCGAACCTCTCGAACTTGAAACGGATCCAGTCGTTGCCGCTGTTGCTTGCCGGCCTCCTGGCGCTGGCCGGCGCTGCCACTTTGATGCACACGCTGGTGTCCTCGATCCGGCGGCGGAGGCGGGACCTGGCCATCCTCAAGACGCTGGGGTTTCTCAGTGGGCAGGTCTCGGCGGCGGTGGCGTGGCAGGCGACCACGTTGGTGGTCCTCGCGTTGCTGATCGGCCTCCCCCTGGGGATCGCCGCCGGCCGGTGGGGATGGAATGTGTTCGCGAACCAGCTCGGTATCGTGCCCGAACCGCGGGTCAGCGTCCTGCCCCTGCTGATCGCGATCCCTGCCACCGTACTTCTGGCGAACCTGATCGCGCTGCTCCCGGGCCGAGCCGCGTCCCGGGTCAGCCCGGCCGTGGTGCTCCGGAGCGAGTGACATGACGACCGTCGTCGTCTCCATGCTGATCGGCTTGTGGGCGGCCGCGGGGGTCGTGCTCGCGGTGCGTCGCCGACGGGAACCCCTCGGCGTGATCGTCCTGGCAGGCTCGGCGTTGGCCGCCGCCGGCCGGCTGTGGTCGGGGGTGGCCCCGGTCGCGATCGGCCTGGTCCCCGCCGTCGGGCTCCATCTGCTGCTGGGGATGCCGGACGGCAGGTTGCGGTCGGCGGCGAGGAAGAGCGTGGCGCTCGCAGGCTACGCGATCGGTGCGAGCGTGGCCGTCTACCTGTGGACCCAGCGCCCCGACCTCCCGCCGGTCGCACCGGTTGCCGTGGCGGCAGCGTTCGCCGTCGCCGGGGCGGTCGGGGTGGCGGCCCGCTACGAGCGGGCCGCGGAGGGCGACCGGCGGCGCATCAGGTGGCTGGCTTGGGCTGCGACACTCGCGGCCGGGGTGGCCGTGGGGGCCGGGGGTCTCCGCCTGCTCGCGTCGTGGCCGCCCCACGCCGCCGTGGTCGCCGCCGCGGCCACGGGTCTCATCCCACTGGGCATCCTGGCTGGGACCTCGAAGCGGCTCGAGGGATCCGTGGATCGGCTCCTCGTCTCCACGATCTCTTTGGCAGGGCTCACGGCGCTCGTCGTGGGCGTGTACGTCGCCGTCGTGCTAGGGCTCGGCCGGGCGCCCCGCCAGAGCGAGCGAACACTTCTGGTCCTGTCGATGGTGGCGGCGGGAGCCGCGGCGGTGCTGTACCTGCCGGCCCACACACGGCTCTCCGCTCTGGCCTCCCGCATCGTCTACGGAGGCCGGCCCCCTCCCGACGACGTGCTTCGAACCTTCGGCAGTCGGCTGTCGCGGTCCATCCCGCTCGACGAGCTGCTGCTACAGATGGTGGAGTCGCTGCGCAATGCGTTGAACCTGCGTTCGGCAGAGGTCTGGACGGCCTCCGGTGGCACCCTCGAGCGGATGGTGTCGGATCCCGAAGGCGATCCCGCCGAGCTCCCCATCACGGGAGCGGAAGAGGCCACCCTCGCCCGGGCCGGTGTGTCCGGACCCGCCTGGGCCAAGGTGTGGCTGCCGGACCTGCTGAAGGGCCGCGAGGATCTGACGCTCCGACTGGCCCCCATCACGCACTCCGGCGAGCTCCTCGGGCTCATCCTGATCGAGCGCGGTGCGGGCGGAGACGCCTTCTCCACCGAGGACGACCGCATCCTCACCGAGCTGGCGCGCCAGGTGGGCCTCACCCTGCACAATGTCCGATTGGACTCCGCTCTCCAGGCCTCGCTGGACGAGGTTCGCCGGCAGGCCGAGGCACTCCAGGCCTCCCGAGGCCGCATCGTGGCCGCGGGGAACGCCGAGCGGCGGCGCATCGAGCGGAACCTGCACGACGGAGCGCAGCAGCACCTCGTGGCGTTGGCGGTCAAGGTCCGCTTGGCCCGCCAGCTCTTCGAGCGCGACTCGGACAAGGCCCGGGGACTGATGGAGGAGCTGGGGGGCGACTTCGAGGACGCCCTGCAGGAGCTCCGAGACCTCGCCCACGGGATCTACCCGCCGCTCCTCGCCGACAAGGGCCTGCCCGAGGCGCTGGCCGCGGCCGCCCGCCGGGCCAGCCTGCCGACGGAGGTTCGAAGCGACGGCCTCGGACGGTACTCCCCGGAGATCGAGGCGGCGATCTACTTCTGCTGCCTGGAGGCCTTGCAGAACGCCGGCAAGCACGCCGGCGAGCGTGCCCGCGCGGCCGTCCGGATCTGGGAGGAGGCCGGGGGATTGCTGTTCGAGGTGGCCGACGATGGCGTGGGATTCGACACTCGCCACACCGGTGCCAGCGCGGGATTCACCAACATGAACGATCGATTGGGGGCCGTGGGCGGAACGCTTCGCGTCGAGTCGGCGCCGGGACGGGGAACCAAGGTGGCTGGCGCCGTCCCGGTCACACGATAGAAGGGGGGTCGGCGGTCGCCTCGTTGGGGTAGCGTGGGTCTTCCGGCGCCGAAGGCGCCGGAAGCGAGGGAGGTGGGATCCAAATGACGCCAAACGAGGGGCCCGGGCCCGCGGGGCGAAGCCCTTCGGCCTTCTATCGGCTGGGCGCTTTCGGGGTCCGTCGCCGGTGGATGGTGCTGGTGGTCTGGGTGCTGATATTCCTCGCGGTGAGCCCCCTACTCGGCAAGCTGAACGCTCGCCTCTCTCAGGGTGGGTTCGAGGTCCCCGGGTCGCAGTCGGATCAGGTCAGACTGGCCATCGAGACCGAGTTCAAGGGGCAGTTCGAATTCACCGACCTGCTAGTCCTGCACTCGGACTCGGTGACCGCACAGGATTCGCAGTTCCAACAGACGTTCGACGCCGTGCGCACGGCGCTCCTGCGGGCGCCTGGGGTGGCGGCGGTGAGCGACGCCTACGCATCGCCGGAACGTTCGATCTCGAGTGACGGGCACACCCTGACCGCGACGGTGGGGCTGAACGACGATCAGAACGAGGCGCTGAGACACGCCGACGCTCTGAACGAGGCCGTGGCCCAGGCATCTCGAGGCCGTCCCGTCCAGGCCCTGTTGACCGGGGACGCGCCCTTCTATTCCGTGTTCTCCCACACCACGACCCACGACCTGGAGCGGGCGGAGAAAGTGGCCCTTCCGATCAGCCTGCTCATCCTCATCCTGGCGTTCGGCTCATTGGTGGCCGCCGGCATGCCGCTGGCACTCGCGCTGCTCAGCCTGGCCATCTCGTTCGGGGTCATCTCCGCGATCGCCGCGACCACCACCGTGAGCATCTTCGCCCAGAACGTGGCCTCGATGATCGGCATCGGGGTCGGGATCGACTACTCCCTGTTCATCCTGAACCGTTACCGAGAAGGGCTGCGGCGAGGCCTGGATCCCACTGGCGCGATCGCCGAGGCCATCGCCACCAGCGGTAAGGCCGTGTTCGTGTCGGGACTGACCGTCGTGGTAGCGCTCTCCGGGACGCAGCTCGTGAACCTGGCGGCCTTCCGGTCCATGGGGTTCTCGGCCATGATCGCCGTCTTCTTCGCGGCCGCGGCCGCGCTGACGTTGCTTCCCGCGCTGCTGGGGTTCGTGGGGCGCAAGGTTGACGCCTGGTCGCTCCGACGCTTGTTCCGGCGAGGCGCGGAGCCGGGGGAGAGCCGCCTGTGGCACCGGTGGGCGGTCACGGTGATGCGACGCCCGTGGATCGCGCTGGCCGCTTCGCTGGCGGTGGTACTTGTCCTGGCCGGGCCCGCCCTCCACCTGCGCCTGGGGTCGTCCGGACCCTCGATCCTCCCGGACGGTTCGAGCCCGCGCGTGGCCGCCGAGATCGCCGCGCGGGCCTTCGGCGAGGGACAGGTGGCGCCGGTGGAGGTCGTCTACACCGATCCCCGGGGCGTGACGACGACCGGGTTCGCCGACCTCTCCAGGGTGGCCGGTGAGATCGCCGAGGATCCGGAGGTCACCCGAGTCGACTCGATCGGCACGCTTGTCCCTGGGGGATCGATCATCCAAAACCGGGCTGCCCTGTCTTCTCCACAGGCCGCGCCGCTAGTGAAGGCGCTGGTGGCGGCCGACGGCAAGAAGACCCTGATGCTGGTGATCACCAAGCACGGCGCGCAGTCCCAGCAGTCCGACGACTTCGTTCTTCGTCTCCGGCGCCAACTCCCCTCGATCCTGCCCCCCGGCGCCACCGCCGCGGTGGGAGGCTCCCCCGGACTGAATGTCGACATCAACCTCGAGATGACCAGCAAGCTCATCCCTGTGGTGTCATTGGTGCTCGTCCTGTCGTTCCTGGTGCTCCTGGTCTTCCTGCGAAGCCTCCTGCTGCCGCTGAAAGCCATCCTCATGAACACGGCCTCGGTCCTGGCGGCGTACGGATTGCTCGTCTTCGTCTTCCAGGACGGCCATTTCACGGGGTTCCTCGAGTTCGATGCCGCGAACCACATCGACTCGTTCCTCCCGTTGTTCTTGTTCTGCATCCTGTTCGGGCTGTCCATGGACTACGAGGTGTTCCTGCTGGCGCGCATCCGCGAGGAGTACTTGCGGACCGGCGACAACACGGAAGCGGTGGGATGGGGCCTGGAGCACACGGCACGCATCATCACCAGCGCCGCGGCCATCATGGTCACCGTGTTCGGAGCGTTCGCCTTCGCCCGGATGCTGCCGATCAAGGAGCTCGGGTTCGGGCTGGCCGCGGCCGTGTTGCTCGACGCCACGATCATCCGTGTGGTGATGGTCCCGGCGACGATGCGGCTGATGGGGCGGTGGAACTGGTGGCTGCCGGCGTGGCTGGACCGGTTGCTGCCGAAGGTCTCCCTGGAGACTGCCGCAGAGGTGCCCGAGGCGCCGGTTCCGGCACCCGTCTGACGTTGAGCACGTCAGCTGGTGGCGGGCTGGCCGGTCTCCCGGAGGAAGGCCAACACGGCCATCACGCGGCGGTGGACGTCCGTCTCTTCGGTCAGCCCGAGCTTGTGGAAGAGGGAGTTGATGTGCTTCTCGACGGCGCGCTCGGTGAGGAACATGGCCTTGGCGATGGCCGCGTTGTTCTGCCCCTGGGCCATGTGGGTCAGGACTTCCTGTTCTCGCTCCGTGAGCTGTCCGAGCGGAGACCGGGCAACCCGCTCCCTCCGGGACACCAATCCCTCGACCACCTTGGGGTCGAGGACGGAACCGCCGCGAGCGACTTCGTGCAGGGCCCGGACGAGCTCGTCGACGTCGGCCACCCGTTCCTTGAGCAGGTAGCCCAGGCCGGCAGCCCCGTCCCTGAGCAGCTCGTACGCGTACTCCTCCTCCGCGTACTGGGAGAGGACGACGACCCCGATCTCCGGATGCTCGGCCCGGATGCGCCGGGCGGCCTCGATCCCCTCAGTGGTGTTGGTGGGCGGCATCCGGATGTCGGTGAGCACCGCGTCGGGTCGGTGCTCGTCGACCGCGGCCAGCAGCGAATCGAGGTCGGACACTGCCGCCACGAGCTCGACGTCCGACGTGGAGCCGAGCAACGCCGACGTCCCCTCGCGGACCAGATAGTTGTCCTCGGCGAACACAACACGGAGCGGCATCTCTGCGATGCTAGTACGCCTTGGATGAGGCCATGACCATTCGAGTGGTCCTCGGTGACGACAACGTGCTGGTGCGCGAGGGCGTTCGCGCTCTTCTCTCCGCGACCGACGGCATCGAAGTGGTGGGCGTGGCGGACGACGCGCCCTCACTGATGTCCACCACCGACGAGCACCGGCCGGACGTGGTCGTCACAGACATCAAGATGCCGCCGAACTTCCAGCTCGAGGGCATCGACTGCGCTCACGAGATCCGCCGCCGCCTCCCCGGTACGGGCGTGGTCGTTCTCTCTGCCCATGACGACGAGGCCTACGCACTCGCCCTGCTCGGCGGCGGCCAGAGCGGCCTCGCCTATCTCCTGAAAGATCGGTTGGGGAAGGGCGACGACCTCCCCCGGGCGATCCGCGAGGTGGCATCGGGCGGTTCGGTCATCGATCCGACCATCGCCGCACGGCTCTCCGGCCAGGGACAGAAGGCCGACGTCGACCGGGAACTGCTTGACCTCATGGCGAAAGGTCTGGGGTACGCGGAGATGGCCCAGGAGCTGGGGACCACGCCCGAGGCCATCGACCGCATGGTCACCGGCCTGTTCCGTCACCTTGCGTCCGAAGGCAAGGTCGACGAGTTCAAGCGTCTGCATACGGCGGTGGTCGACCGCGAGGCCTCGGCCCGGACCCTGCGGTCCTTCGTCCCGGCCCAGTTCGCCGACCGCCTAGCTTCGGGAGAATCCGTCACGTTCCAGGAAGAGCTCGAGGTCACCGTGCTCTTCTCCGACATCCGGGGCTTCTCCACACTCGCCGAACAGCTCCCCGCCCGCGAGGTGGCCGGCATCCTGGGCCGACACCTGGCGGCCATGGCCGACATCGTCATCGAGCATGGGGGGACCATCGACAAGTTCGCCGGCGACGGCGTGATGGCGGTGTTCGGGGCGCCCGACCCCATGCCCGATCACGCCGAACGGTCCCTCCGCTGCGCACTCGCCATGCAGGCCCGGCAGCAGCAACTCAACTGGGAGACGTGGACCGAAGGGCTGCCGCCCCTGGGCGTGGGGATCGGCCTGAACACGGGGATCGTGGTGGCGGGGACGGTCGGGGGCGGCGGGCGGCTCGAGTACACCGTGGTGGGCGACGCCGTGAACCTCGCCCAGCGGTTGCAGTCACAGGCCGAGGGCGGACAGATCCTCGCCAGCAGCGCCACCGTGACCGCCGCGCCCAGCTTGCGAACCGAGCCGCTCGGCCAGGTTCAGGTCAAGGGCCGCCGCGAGCCCGTCGAGATCCACAGCGTCCTCCAGTCCTAGATCTCACCGCTCGAAAGGCGAAAGGCCCCCGCGAGGGGGGCCTTCCGTTCGTCCGGGCGCTGCGGCGAGCTAGATCGATGCGGTTCCCTTGCACGTCTCGCCGGTGCTCAGGTTCTTGGCCTGCGCCACCACGTTGTCCGTGCCGGGCTGGTCGGCGGTGACCTTCCGCACCTCGAACGAGCCGCTGGGGCCCTTGGTCACGGCTCGGCCGCGGAAGAACACGGTGCCATTGTCCTTCATCTGGACCCTCCACGTGTCGCCGACGACGTTCTGGTCGACTTCGAACTCGACCTCCAGCCGCCCGTTCTGCGGGGAGAGCTTCAGCTTCCAATCACTGGTCCCGCTGCACGGGCCCTCCGTGACCACGTCGCCTCCGCCGCTGGCGAAGGCGTGGGGCGCTGCGCTGAAGATGCCGGCGGCCAGGAGCCCTGCCGCCGCGATCCGCGTGAACCTGCCCATTTCCCTTCCTCCTTCCGAGGGGTTCCTTCGGTCGTCGGCCAACCTAGAAGGTGCCGGGTAAGGGACCGGTCAGGTCGGCGGAAGGGACAGACCAAGGCTGGGTAAAGTGTCTTCGGCCACCTGGCCGGACCCGACTTGGAGCCGGCCGCCCGAGTGCCCGCACGACCGAAGCGGCCGGCCGGACGTAGTACTCCTGGGAGCGGATATGACGAAACGACGCATCCTGGTGATCGAAGACGAGGAGTCCATCTCCGACCCGCTGCGCAGTGCCCTGGAGCGGGAGGGGTTCGCCACCGCGGTGGCGAGGGCGGCAGCGGAGGGCCTGGAGGCCTTCCGGGCCCACCCGCCCGACCTCGTGCTCCTGGACGTCATGCTTCCCGACGGCGACGGCCGGGACGTCCTGCGCCAGCTTCGGAGCACTTCTCGAACCCCGGTGATCATGCTGACCGCCCGCGGCGAGGAGATGGACCGGGTGATCGGCCTGGAGCTGGGCGCCGACGACTACGTGTCCAAGCCGTTCTCGGCCGCGGAGCTGGTGGCCCGCATCCGGGCCGTCCTTCGCCGCACGGCCGCCCCCGCCCCGACGGAGCGCTCGTACCTGGAGGTCGGTGACGTTCGCGTCGACCTCGACACCAGGGAGGTCAGCAAGGCAGGGGAGCCGGTACAGCTCACGCTGAAAGAGTTCGAGCTCCTGCGCATGCTGATGGAGGAGGCCGGGCGGGTTGTCCGGCGGGGCGACCTGATGGACCAGATCTGGGACCCGAACTGGTACGGCTCGATGAAGACGCTAGACGTCCACGTGAGCTCGCTGCGCAAGAAGCTCGCCGACGAGCCCGCGGAGCCCCGGTACATCAAGACCGTTCGAGGGGTTGGGTTCCGGTTCGCCTCCCCCGAGGAGCTCGAGGAGGCCGGGTGAGGTTCCGAACCAGGCTGATCCTTGCCGCGGCCTACCTGTTGGTGGTGGTGGTCGTGGTCCTGGAGATCCCCCTCGGGGTGAACCTCGCCGACTTGAAGCGCAAGCGGTTGGAGTCCCAGCTCGTGGCCAACGCCGCGGTGGTGGCGGCACGCGTCAACGACGACCTCCCCAGGTCGGGCACCGATCCCGCCAGGCTGCCGAGTCCTCCGGCGATCATCGACCAGATCGTCGAGGACACCGCACGCACGACCGACACGCGGATCGTGATCACCGACTCGCTGGGGCGGGTCGTCGCCGACAGCACCGGCGAAACGGCCGTGGGAACCGTGTACCGAACCCCAGACCGCCCCGAGTTCTCCTCGGTCGAAGCGAAGCCGGGGGGCCAGATCGACGTCCGGGCGCGGTTCAGCGAGACGTTGGGGCAGGACCTGCTCATCGTCACGGCCCCGGTCGTTCACCTTCGACAGGTCATCGGCGCCGTTCGGGTCTCCGAACCGCTCGGCGAGGTGAACGCGAGCATCCGCCGCAGCCTGGCGGCTCTGGCTGCCGTGGGGCTTGCCGTCATCCTGGTGGGCCTGGTCCTTGCCTGGCTGCTGGCCGCGGTCATCGCCCGCCCGGTTCGCCGGCTGGCCCGGGCCGCCGCTGCGCTGGGGGAAGGCGACCTGAGCGCCCGGGCCGACGTGGAAGGCAGGGGAGAGCTCGCCACGTTGGCGGGATCGTTCAACCGGATGGCGGGCACACTGGGGGCGAACATCCAGGCCCAGCGGGACTTCCTGGCGAACGCCTCCCACCAGCTGCGGACGCCCCTGACCGGCCTTCGCCTACGGCTGGAGGCCATCGAGCAGGAGGGCGGGCCCGCGGCGGAGCAAGCCGCCAAGGCCCAGACCGAAGTGGCACGCCTGGCCGAGCTGGTGGAGGACCTCCTGGAGCTGGCCCGTTCGTCCTCCGTGGAGCCGACGGGGGGACGGGTCGACCTGGCCGAGGCGGCCCGTCGAGCCGCGGACCGGTGGGCAGGGCCGGCCGCGGAACACGGCAAGCGGATCGTGGAACGAACGGTGGGGAACTGTGTGGTGTGGACCAATCCCGGCGATCTCGGGCACATCCTGGACAACCTGATCGAGAACAGCATCCGCTACTCGCCGGAGGGGACGGAGATCGCCGTCGAATGCCGGTCCGTCGCCGGCCGGCCCGAGCTGGTGGTCGCCGATACCGGCCCGGGCATCCCGCCCGAGGAGCGCAGCCGCGTGTTCGAGCGCTTCTATCGGGGCTCGATCGGCCGGAAGGCCGGATCCGGGACCGGCCTGGGCCTGGCGGTGGTGGCGGAGCTGGTCCACCGGTGGGGCGGGGAAGTTCATGTCGCCGACGGGACGGGGACGGGAGCGCGCTTCGAGGCCATCTTCCCGGCTCCTACCATTCCTTAACCATGCGATGACGGATCCTTGGGTTCGCCGCGACGGGGCCCTGTCCCACTCTTCCTACGATGGACGCATGAGCCGGATGAAGATCCTTGCCCTCGCGGTTCTGGCCATCGTGGTCCCGTTAGTCCTGGCATTCACCGCGTTCAACCTGTCCCGGACGATCGGAGGGCCCAGCGTGCCTCCCGTTCCCGGCCTCGTCCACCAGGAGTCGGGCAAGACGGAGCCGTCGAAGGACGACACCAGTGAGGGATCGGGCAGGGGAACCGCCACCAACGACGGGGCCGGCTCATCCGGTTCTCAGGTGAACCCGTTCCCCACCGACGATCACGGCGGCCGTGGCTCGGATGGGTCCGACTCGAGCGGCCCCGGCGGTGGCGACGACTCCAGCAACTCGGGGAACTCCGGCAGCGATTCGGGACCCGGTGGCTCCGGGTCGGAGGGCTCCGGCGACGACTGACCAGTTCCTAACCAAAGCCTCACCCCTCGCACACCCTCACGAAGCCGGTCCCTTGCACCCGCTCCCCTAAGGTCGGGGATGTCCGATGAGACAGGAGGTGGGAAGCATGAAGGCATGGAAGAAGGCAGCGATCGGGGCGGTGGCCGCCCTCACGATCGCCGGCGGGGCGAATCTGGCGGCCATGGCTGCCGGCAGCGACGACACGCCGACCGTCGTGGACGTGCGAGGCCCGTGCGACGAGGCCGAACACGCGAACGACCCGCAGTGTGCGACCCCGCAGCTCCGTGAGGATCAGGCCCGGGAGCGCGAGCGGGGCGACGACCGCGGCCGTGAGCAGGAGCAGCCTGGACGTGAGACCGAGAACGAGAACGACGCCGATGACCGCGACGAGAACGAGGCCGAGCACGAGGCTGACGACGACAGCGGACGCGGCTCCGAGAACGAGGGTCCCTCCGACCGCTCCGGGCACGACGACGGCGCTGACCACGACAGTGGCGACGACCGCGGTGGCGACGACTAGGAGCACGTAAACAGAGATCCGCGCTCCCCCCCAGAAGCGCGGCGAGGACGCGGGGCCCCAGGCCCCGCGTCTTCTATTCGCCGGTCGAGATCAGACCGTGGGGAACTCGATCTTCAGGATCGGCGTGCCGGCTTTTTCAGCGGCCTCGATCTGATCGGCCTGTGCGAATGCCGTGCTGGCGAGTTCGCGGGCCCGGACTCCTCGATGCAGCTCCCCGTAACGCGCGACCCGCTTGGCCCCCCGGCGGAGCAGCGTGTGTGCTCCGTGCGGGTTTCCCCGCAAGTAGTGCACGTACCCGGCGCCCAGCTGCGACAGACCCTTGAAGAACTCGGCTTCGTCGGTCCCCTTCGCCTGCTTCCAGCACGTCTCCCAGGCCTCGTGGGCTGGGAAGAACCGCCCGGCGTTCAGATGCGCGATGCCCAGCCGGTGGTTCTCCTCCAGGGACAGCGAGTCGTAGTCCTCGAGGTGGAGCTTGTTCTCAGCCTCGTGCGCCAGCGGCCTCCCCAGTTCGTCCCGCGGACGCTTCGGCTTGGGTGGGGCATCGGGGTCGCGAGGTCGCCCCGGCTTGGGCGCGGGCGTGCGCTGAACCATGAGGCCATGCTACCCGGCCGGCCGTCGTCAGCCTCTTCTCAGTCCTCGTGCCACCAGGGGCAGCCCCACGAGCACGGCCAGCGCGCCCATCCACGCCCAGAACGACCGTCCGGTCATGAAGCTACCCTTCAGCAGGTCCAGGCCCTGGAGGATCCACACGACGCCGACCGCGACCAGAATCAGACCCGAGGCCACCGCAACGAGTCTCACCCCGATCCCTCGACCGCCTCGCCGCGCTGCGGGCTGGACGCGGGGCTCCGAGACTTCCGCGCCCAGAGGAAGAGGAGCCCTTCCGTTCCCATGACCATCCCCGTGGTGATGGCAAGGTTGCCCAACGCGGCGCCGGCAACACCACCCACCACCGCCAGCCAGAAGGCGCCACCCACCAGGTCGGTCGCCAGCATGGCGTGGCGCAGCCCCGCGTAGGCGAGGAACGCCGAGAGCGCCCATACGGGAAGGAGCCCCAGGATCGTCAAGACCTGGGGGGCATAGAACAGGCCGAGGACCACGAGGCCCCCACCCAAGAGGAGGTTCATGCCTGCCGTCCGGGCCCCCAGCCGATAGTGCGCGGTCAGCCCCCCGGCTCCGTGACACATGGGCATCCCTCCGACCAGCGCCGACGCCACGTTCGCGATCCCGCACGACAGACAGACCCGAGAAGGCGTGACGCCCGTGGCGCGCGGCCCGAAGTACTCGTGCGCCAAGTCCGTCACCGCCACCACCGCGTTACCGAACGTCAGCGGAAGCTGGGGGACGACCAGCAGGAAGAACGCCGCGAACAGCGCGGCGCGGCTGGGGAAGCCCAACGCCGGCAGATGGAACGATGGCCTCCCCACCGCGGGATGGCCGACCGCGATGCCCGCCGTCACCCCCGCGAGGAGGATCCCGAGGGCCACGACGTACCTTTTCCGCGATGCGGCCCAGATCACGCCGGCCAGCCCAGAGACTGCCAGGATCACCGGCCACGGAGAGGACGGGGTGCCCCGGAACACCGAAGGCGGGTTCCGAACCAGCCTCTCTGCGGAGATGACCAGGAGGATTCCGACGCCGAGCTGCAGCGCGCGGATCACCGTCTTGGTGAAGAGGCGGGCCACCACCTCTGCCACCCGCTTGATCGAAAGGAGCAGCAGGAACGCTCCGATCTCGAGCCCGGCTGCATGGATGACGTCGGGGGCCACCCCATTGGCCACCGCCACCGCGGTGAGCGCCTTCAACGGTTGGACGGGGAAGGGAATGCCGGACCAGGCGCCCGCCGCGATCACCAGCGTCCCCGCCGCCAGCAGGACGGTTCCGGCATCCAGCCGGTTCACCAGCACCAGCGCAGCCAGCAGCGGCACGAGAACCCCGAGGTCGGCCACCGACCCGGAGACCTCACCGATCCCGATCCGGAACCGCCCCCTCCTCATCGGGCCGGTCCTTCTTCCCGACTCACCATGACCGAAGTGGCCTTGATGGTCGCCACCACCGTGACGCCCGGGGCGAGCGCCAGCTCCTCCACGGCGTCGCGCGTGATGGCGGCTGCCAGGACGTATGGGCCGGCCTCGATCTCGACCAGGGCCATCACGCCGTCCGCCTGCACGTTGCGCACCACCCCGGCCAGTCGGTTGCGGGCGGACAGTCGAGAGCCGGTGGCCGGCCGGGGAGGCCGCCCCACCAAGCGCTCCACTTCCGAGGCCGGAACCATCCGGCGATTGGCACGGTCGCGCACCACCCGGATGCGCCCCTCCCGGTCCCACCGGCGGAGCGTGTCCAGGCTGATCCCCAGAGCCCGAGCGGCCTGCCCCCCCGGCAAGAGCCGTTCGGGATCGGTGCCGGGCTTCGGTTCCTGAGGTCGCGCCATGGCCGAGCCGCCTATGCTACACGCAGGAATCACCTATGCGCTGCCCGTGAAGCGCGACCAGGATAGGCTGGCGGCCAGATGCGCTGGGTGACCCGATCCCGTCCCAAGACCGACCGCATCGCCTGCCCCTGGCTGATCCTGCGGTTCATCGACCCCGAGGGGCAGATCGTGTACGTGCCGCCCGACGAGGTCCTCCCATACGCCACGAAGCACGGGGCGCGCTCGTTCGACGCTCCAGGGGCGGAGTTCACGCACCGGGACGGCAAGTGCACGTTCGAAGTCCTGGTGGAGGAGTTCCGGATCGAGGATGCCGCGGTCCGCCGGATCGCGGCGATCGTCCACGGCGCGGACATCGACGGTGAGATCGAGGCCACGCAGCAATCGGCCGGCTTGCTGGCCATCGCGGAGGGGTTCCGGCACATGGAGGACAACGACCAGAGGTCGCTCGCGCTCCAGCTCCCTCTGTACGACGCCCTCTACCAGTGGGCTCGCCGGCAGCCCGAAGGCTCGGCCAGGACCTAATGGCGCCCGACGATCACCCGGCTCACCGGAACCGGCCCCGTGGTGCTCCGCACGTCCTGGAAGCCGGCGCGCCGCAGGATCGTGGCCACGCGGCGAGAGCGGTCCGGGCTGACCTCGACCAACAACCAGCCTCCCGGCCGCAGCCACGCCGGCGCTTCGTTGGCCGCCCGGCGGACGATGCGGTCGCCCCGCGGTGAGAAGTCGGTCAGCGACTCCGGCGGCTCGAACCTGAGGATCTCCTCGGGAAGCGTGCGGACCTCGGACCGTCCGACGTAGGGGGGGTGGATGGTCACGACGTCGATCCCACCGGCCAGGTGTCGAGGCAGCGGGTCGAACAGGTCGCCTCGCAGGAACACGGCATTCCTCAGTCGCAGTCGCCGGGCGTTCCTCCGGGCAAGCAACAGTGGTTTCGAGGAGACGTCCACGCCGAAGACGCGGGCTCGCCGGAGCTTCGCCGCCACCGCCAAGGCAACCGGCCCGATCCCGGTGGCGAGGTCAACGTACACCGGATGCGGCCGCCTGCGGAGCCGGCGCATGGCTTGCTGCGCCATGAACTCGCTCGATTCGCGAGGGATGAAGGCGCCCGGCCGTATCTCGAGCTCGAGACCCCCGAACTCCGATCGGCCGGTGAGGTAGGCCACGGGCCAGCCGGTCTCCCGCTTCGCCAGCAGCCGACGGACACGAGTCAGCTTCGGGCCGGTGAGCTCCTCGTCGAGAGATGGCTCTCTGCCAAGGACGAACTCCATCAGCTCCAGGACGTCGTCGCGCTCGCGGCCCCGGTGAGGGTGATCGATCGCCTCCGAGGCCTTGAGCCGGCGCTCGGCTTCACGGACGACTTCGTCGACGGTCGGCACGGCCGGGATGATACCGGCCATTCCCTCCCAACTCGCCATGCCCCGCCAGGATGTCCCCGTACAATCCGTAGCGAGATGCCCCGGGCCAAGCTTCGACAGGTCAAGCCCCGAACCGCGGAGGCCGAGGCGGTCGACAACATTCGGCTGACCGCAGACCGGGTCCTGGTGCGTATGCCGGATGAGACCGAGCGGCGCTCGAAGGCGGGGCTGGTGATCCCGGCCACGGCCGCCAGCCACGTCAAGCGGTGCGTGTGGTCGGACGTGGTCCTGACCGGCCCGGAGACCCGCAACCTGAAGCCGGGGGACCGGGTGCTGTTCCTCCCTCAGACGGGTCTCGAGGTGGACATCCGGGGCGACGCCTTCCTGCTGCTTCGAGAACGCGACGTGCAGGCGATCGCCTCCGACCGCAAGGACCCGCTGGCCGGGCAATACCTCTAGGCGGGTTCCTCGGCCAGCCCCATCCGGTAGATCCGGAGGCCGCGCTCCTCGTCCATGAGCACGACGTCCTCCACACCGCGCTCGTGGAGGTCCGACCAGGCATCCCCCATCCACGCCTCGGCCGCGTCCTGGTCGGGGAACCGGTGGGAGGCCCCCAGCTCGGCGCCGCTCTCGTCCAAGTAGTGCCAGGCGAACATTTCGGGGCGGAATCCTACCGGACGAGCCTCGAGAGCCTGCGGTCGGCCAGGATCTTGCCGCCGGTCTGACAGTTCGGGCAGTACGTCACCTCGTGAGACTGGTAGGAGACACGGCGGAGGTCGGCGCCACAGACCGGGCACGGCGTCCCGTACCGTCCGTGCACGCCGAAATGGTCTCCCAGCTTGGTGGGGAGGCCGCCGATCCGGCGTCGCTCCGCCTCGAGCGCTTCCGACAGCACGTTCCGCACGGCTTCCAGCAGACGGTCTCGCTCTGGCCGCTCGAGCGAAGCCAGCGACCGGTAGGGCGAGAGCTTCGCCCGGTGCAGGATGTCGTCGGCGTAGCCCCGGCCGATCCCCGCCACCTGGCGCTGGTCACGAAGCATGGCGTGGATGCGACCTGAGTCGGAGCCGTGCAGGAGCAGGTCCTGGAACTCGCCCGAGAAGGGCTCGGGACCCAGTTTGGCCAGCGGCCCGTCGTCGCCGGAGGCGAGGACCCACCAGCCGGCCTTCCGCTCGGTACCGAACTCCTTGACCAGCACGACCGGCTCGCGGTCGAAGCGGAAGCGGACCACGCCCCCCCGGGGCCGCCCACCGGTCGAGGCGGGCAGCAGATCGATGCGCCCACCCTGCGAGAGATGCACGAGCAGCCGAAGGCCCTCGGCGTCGAAGGTCAAGAACTTCCCCCGCCGGCCGACGGTCTCCACGCGCCGCCCCACCAGCGCCTCCGGGGGAGGCACGACCGTCTTGAGGGCGGAGAACGCCAGTGGTTCCACGGCGGCGAACCGAGCGCCGGCGAGGCTGCCGTTCAGGCGCTCGGACAGGGCCTGGACCTCGGGAAGCTCGGGCACGCTTGCCAGTGTAGGAGCCGGTGGGAAACGTTCGTCGAGGCCGGCGGCTCAAGCGGGCAGTAGGCGGGGCCGATAAGTATGCGGCCGCTCCCCCCAACGCAGTTCGGTGCTGCCACCCCGTCTCCCTAGGGACCTCCGACGACCCGATGTACGGCCTCCAACAACTCTCCGATGGTGAACGGCCGGCGAAGCTCCGCGTCGACCGGGACCAGGACGAGCTGAGCCGTCTCGCCCTTCGCCGCCATGAAGACGATCACCTTGAGCTTGTTGAAGGCCGAGTCCCTTCGGACCTGCCTCAGGACGTCCCATCCGTCCTCGTTGGGCAGCTCGGAGTCGAGTATCAGGAGGTCGTACCGGCTGGAGGTCAGAGCCGTGAGGCCCGCAGCGCCGCTGGGGGCTTCGTCTACGAGGTAGCCCGCGAGCTGGAGGCGCAGGACGGGCTGACGGACGTGGTCGGGGCGGTGGTCGATGAACAGGATCCGCTTCTTGGCCATGCCGGTTCGATGAGGGTACGGGTTCGGGCCTCCGGAGGGAAAGCAGAGCAAGCGGCCACCGCCGCCCTCGGGCCTGAGCATGTGCTTGTTGACAGGGGGGGAGGCCGCGTCTAGCCTTCCCTTGGGCTGCTACGGCAGCCCATTGTCATGACAGGGACGATCTTCGGAACCCGGCGCCGGCCCGCGGCGCGGCTCCTGGTAGCCGTGCTGGCCGCAGTCACGCTCTCCCTCGTGTCGGCGGGCATCTCCTCCGCCGGGCCGTCCCAGCAGGACCTCGACGCCGCCAAGGCCAAGCTGGCAGAGCTGAACGGCCGGCTGGACGGCCTCGTCGAGCAGTTCGACGCCGCGACCCTCCAGCTTCACGCAGTGGAGGGAAGGCTGGCCGACGCCCGAACCGCCGCAGTCCTGGCCCAGGCGGACGCCACAGCAGCCCGCGACCTGTTCGGTCAGCGGGCTCGCTTGGCGTACGAGGGAGTGGGGTCGGGCCTCGACGTCGTGCTGGGCGCGACCACGCTCAGCGAGTTCACCGACCGCCTGCAGTTCCTGAACGACGTGGCCCAGCAGGACGTTGACGCCGCGGCGCAGGCCGACGCGACGCGCGTGCTGGCGGAGCGGGCCTCGGCGCGGCTCCAGCAGGCCATCCAGGACCGGCAGACGGTCCTGGACACGCTCGCCTCGCGGCAGGCCGAGATCGAAGGAGCCATCGCCGGCCAGCAAGCGCTGGTGAAGCAGCTGGAGAAGGAACTATCCAAGCAGGCCGTCCAACGGATGCTCTCCCAGCCGGCGCCCGCCCCCGATCCGGGAGGGCCGGGGCCGACTCCCAATCCGACGCCACCCCCTCCGCCTCCACCGCCTCCACCGCCCAGTCCGGGTGCCGACGCGGCCGTGGCCGCCGCGCGCTCGGCGATCGGGGTGCCGTACAAGTACGGCGGCGACGATCCCAAGGAGGGCTTCGACTGCTCGGGCCTCACCATGTGGGCGTGGGCCCAGGGCGGCGTATCGCTCCCACACTCCTCGGCGGCCCAGTACGGCGCGGTCCCGCACGTCTCGAAGGACGCGCTCCGGCCCGGGGACCTGTTGTTCTTCTACCAGCCGATCTCTCACGTGGGGATGTACATCGGGAACAACCAGATGATCCACGCCACGCACCCGGGAGGCTCGGTCACCCTCGACACCCTCACCTCGTACTGGTGGGCCGTGTACTCGGGCGCAGGAAGGCCCGGCTAGCCCGTTCGGGCCGCTTCCAAGAGGACTGCGTGGGTGGCCGGTGATCCGGCGATCACGTTGCCCGACAGATACTTCCGACCGCCCTCCCAGTCCGTGACCACGCCGCCTGCCTCCTCCACCAGCAGCGCGCCCGCGGCCACGTCCCATTCGGATTGGTTCAGCTCGAAATACCCGTCGAACACCCCTGCCGCGACCCACGCCAAGTCGAGGGCGGCAGCGCCGGCCCGACGGGTGTCCTCGATGCGGTCGAAGACAGCTTGGAGGACGGGGAGGTTGCGGGGAAGCAGGCGGCTCTCCCGGAACGGGAGCGCCGTCGCCACGATGGCTCGTTGGGGCTCCCGAGTACTGACCGTCATCGAACGGTCCCCGCACCGGCCGCCCCCACCCCGAACGGCGGAGAAGGCCAGGTCAAGGATGGGGGCACGGATGGCCGCAACCCCGGGGCGACCCTCGACCACCAACGCGACCGAAACCGCCACGACGGGGAAGCCCAGCAAGAAGTTGGTGGTGCCATCGAGCGGATCCACGGCCCAGTGGCGAGGGCCGCCCTCGCCCCCGCCCTCCTCGGCGAGGACCGGGATGTCGGAGGTGTTCCGTTCCAGCGTGGCGCGGATGGCGGCCTCGCTCTCCCGGTCGACCGCGGTCACCCGGTCCCCGGTGCCCCCCTTTTGCTCCGGGGTGGTGCCGGGCTGCCCGAACCGCCGCGCCACGATGGCGGC
>WNFV01002069.1_pt1 | contig 35757 bp, 9 predicted proteins | sample 5400101 | NCBI WGS metagenome assembly WNFV01 (sample SAMN13153361, study PRJNA577476) | soil metagenome | isolation source: 115 cm soil or saprolite under grassland replicate 1 | place: USA:California | collected 2016-06-15 | reverse complement strand
AGATCAGGTCACGGCCGGCGTCGAGCGGGTCCGCCACCAATGACGGCAGCGGTGTCATCGTCGTATCGCCGTTGCCTTCGCTGTTCGGATCGAGCGTAGGTGCCGGGCTGTGGTTGACGACCTCGATCGAGAGCGCACGCGTGAGGATGTTGATGTTCACGCCGGAGTCGCCGTAGATGTGGTCGACGCCGCGTAGGCCGCGGATCTCGTCGTCGCCTGAGCCGCCGGCGAGGTGGTCGCCCGTCTGGCTGCCGATGATCAGGTCGTTGCCCGGCCCGCCGTACGCCGTGAACCCGACGCTCGGCAGGTCGCCCGGAGCGGTGCTCTGGTAGAGGTGCGTCGCGTCGATGACGTCGTTGCCGGCGTAGTCGTAGGGATCGGCCAGTGGGAAGATCCAGTCGGCGTCCTCGTTCTCGCCCACCGGCAGGTTCGTGAACGGATCGAACGGCTTGGGCCCGAAGTCGAAGCCCTTCGTGTCGTACGGATGGCCGGCGTACCAGACTCCGTCCTGCGTCGTGTCGCCGAGGACGACGAGCGGCGAGTTCGGGCCGCCGAGCACCGAGCCGCACGGCGCGTCGGCGTCCGGGTTGCAGAGGACGAACGTGTCCGGGCCGATCTTCTCGCCGCCGTCGAGGATCGGGTCGAATCCGACGACCGTGAGGTTCACGAACGTCGTGCCGAGACCCGTCGCCGTCGGCGTCAGCGCGACGTTGTGGAGCTTGATCGTGAGGTCCGTCAGGGCGGCGATCGTCAGCGGACCGGCGACGCCGGACACCAGCAGCTGCATGCCGACCTTGAGGACGTTCGCCAGGGTCGTGAAGTGACAGCTCGCGCAGCTGAGCGTGCTGGTCGGCAGCGTCGTGCCGACGGCCGGCTGGACGCTGACGCTCATGCTGCCGCTGAACTGGATCTTCCTCGGTTCGGCGACGTGCACGGTCGTGACCGTGTTCGTGTTGAGCTGGGTCAGCGGGCCAGGACCGGCGCCGCTCGGCGCTGCGGTCGGCCCGAGAATCATGACGCTACCGTCGCCACACGCGGCGAAGGCGGATTCGCCGGGCTGCGGCGGCGGGCACGTCCAGTCGCCGAAGCCGACGATCGTCCGCGTGAACGCCTCACCCGTGAGCTGGACGACCTGCCCGACGGCGTAGCCGTCGTCGACCCATGCGAGCCCGTCACGGCGAGTGACGCTCGGCGCCGACGGGATGTCCGTCGTCGGCGAGTTCGTCGTGTCCATCTCGCCGTTGATGCGCATCGGATGGTTGCCGCCGCCGTGGACGACCGTGAGGCCACCGTGCTGGCCGGGCACGTAGACCCGCCGCGCGCCGGTCGCGCTCGTCAGCGCCGCCCCGCGCCCGAGTGTCAGCACGTCGTTGCCACCGCCGGAGATGTTCATCAGGCGCCACGCGTGCGGCTCCTCGCCGCCGATCATCACGAGCTGGCCGACGATGAAGCCGGCGTCCTTCCAGTCGAAGCCCGTGCGCGTGAGCGTGCCGCCGTCCGTCGTGCCGGCGATGGCCAGGGACCCGGTCGTGTCGATCGGCGGATCGATCGCGATCACCGTGTGCATGGCCGTGCCGGTCGGAGCCGACAGGCCGATGAGGTTGAGCTCGGTGTGGCCGAAGCCCGTGATGCTGTCGACCGTCCAGCCGCCGACGCCGTCGATCGTCACGGCCTGACCGGCGAGGAAGCCGAACGACTCCCAGTCGGCGTTGCCCTTCGTGATCTGGAGGCCGGCGCCCGTCGCGGTCAGGGTCATCGTGCCGATCAGGCGCACCGGCGGCGCCGGGTCGAGCGTGCCCTGGATGTCGAGATGGTCGTTCCCCGAGCCGAGCATGAGGTTGACGACCTCGATCGAGCTTTGCGCGCCGTCGGTCTGGAACTGACCGTCGACGAACGCGATCGAGCCGAAGCTGATGCCGCCTGGGAAGGTGGCCGGCTCGCCGAACGGGTTCGAGCCGAAGAACGTGAGGTCCTTCGCCATCCCGAAGCCCGTCAGCGTCGTGGACGTCATCGTCCCCGTCCGATCCTGCTGGCTCGAGTCGTTGTAGATGTTGAGGACGTCGATCGAGCGGCTCTCGGCCGGCTGCAGCGCGATCTCGAACAGAGCGTCGTCGCGCTCGCCCGGCAGCATGATCCCGTTCTTCAGCGAGCGGTCGGCGCCGGTGACGCCGCCCTCGACCGCCAGCGGGCCGCGCAGCTTCGAGAGCAGGTGCGTCGAGACCGGGAAGACCTTCACGCCGTCGCGCGTCGGCGGCACCTCGAAGAACGGATCGCCGTGCAGGACGACGTCCTGCTGCGTGAACCAGCTGTCCTTCGTGAAGGTGGCGACCGCAGCGAGGCGCGTGACCTTGACGTCGGCGAGCGTGTTCCACCACGCCGGCATCGCGGTCTCCGCCGTGAACTCGAGCTTGTTGTCCTTCGACTTGTTGTCGCCGCGGATCAGGGCGATCTTGAAGTCGGCGCATGTAGCGCTACCGGCGAGGCAGACTCGTACGCGCTGGCCCTCGAGGAAGTCGTCCGAGAGGAAGCCCGGATCCTCGAAGCCCACCGTGCGGACGACCTGGAGCGCGCCGGTGTTCACGTTCGTCGTGAGATCGGCGTTGCCCTCGAACAGGCCCTGGCGGGTGAGCCGGCTGATCGTCGCGCCTTCGATATTCGAGCCGACGAACAGCGCCGGTGAGGCGGGCGTCAGCGTCAGGACCTTGGCCGCGACCGTCTCGATGTAGACGTCGTACGTCGTCGGCGCGCCCGGCAGGTTGACGCGGACGAACTGCCCTGCCGCGAAGCCCTCGTCGACGAAGCTGCCGAGGTCGCTGCCGTTGGCGCGCGTGATCGTCGAGGCCGTCGTGGTGACGTTGCCCTTGAAGAGCCGCGACGGGACGTAGCCGCCGATCGTGCGCAGCGCGACGGGAACGCCGTTGACACTGAGAACGTCGACCAGGCCGTCCGTCAGCAGCGCGATTTCTACGTCGCAGCTCGCAGGCGACGGAGCGACGTCCTTGCACGGCCGCTTCGTCAGCCGGATCGTGTAGTCGTCGTCGGCGCCGCCGAGCTCGACGAGTGTTTCGTGCCCGGTCTCGAGCCAGACGACGCCCGGCGTGTCGTCGTCGATGACCTCGACGTCCAGGATCCCCGGGCCGGAGCGCAGGTTCGGGAAGTTGTAGTCCGGGTCGTCGGTCTCGGCGCCGCGGGCGAAGATGATGACGGCTGTCTGCGGATCCTCGGGCCGGAAGTCGTGGCGCGCCTTGATGCCGACGTGCACCGGGATGTTCCAGTTCGTGCTGTCGAAGACGATCTTGCCCTTGTTCCAGGTCAGGCCGTCCGGGCCGGTAAAGGTGCCATCGTCGGGCGTGAAGCGCGGCTCGACGCCGATCTTCTTGAGCACGATCGCCTGCGCCGTCTCCGGATCGAGCTGGACCTCGACGACGACCTGCTTGCCGACCGGCACTTCCTTCGCCAGCGCGACGAGGATCTCGTCGTCGAGCCCGGTATAAGTGAGACCGCCGCCGATATCCGGGTAGTAGGTGTTCTCGATCGCGATCGTCCGCTGGTCCTCGATCGTCGTCCCCGGCGTGACCTCGGTGATGTAGACACCCGGCGTGTCGTTGTCGAGCACTCGCGCCTCGACGTTGCGGACGGCCTCGAAGTCGAACGCCGGGTCGCCGGAGATGACGCTGTGCTGGACGACGACGACACGGTCGCCCTCCGAGCGCGGATCGATCTCGGTGGCCGCGTTGACGTCGACGGCCCACAGGTAGATCCAGTGCGCGCTCGCGGGCCCGTCGCTCGTGAACTTCAGCGTGACCGAGCGCCGCGGGACGTCCGTGATCGAGTTGCTATGGATGTGGATGTGCCGCTGGAAGTCCGCGTTGCTGGCGCAGTCGGCGTCGTTCCCGGTCGCGCTGGTGCAGATCCACATCGTGTCGCCGAGGCCGTCCTCCAGGCCCGCCGGCGAGGTCGGGTTCTCCAGCAGGTCGTCGTCGCAGTCGAGTCCGTGCAGGACCTGGCAGCCGCCCTCTTCCTGCGGCGAGCGCGCGACGGAGACCGTCACGTAGACGGGGATGCCGTGGTACGAGCCGCTCGCGAGCCGGATCGAGTACTTGTCGACGTTCGAGCCGGCAAGACCGGTGTAGATGCTCGCGGCGCCGTTCTCGCGGACGGTCGTCCCGGAGCCCGTCTCCTCGATGATGATGTTCCCTGTCTCCGGCGTCGCGAGGTGATACGAGAGCCCGTCGACCGGCAGACCGTCGTAGCCGATGTCGCACCCGGTCGCAGGGTTGCTGTCGTTGCAGCCGGGCGACGCTACGAGATGGTTGACGTAGCCGCTGATGCCCTCGAGGTCGCGGGTGACGATGTCGGTCACGATGTCGCCGGTGACGTTGATGTTGTCGCTGCCGAGCCCGCCGATCACGCGGTACGCGACACCGAAGGCGGTCGACTGGACGAAGAACTGGTCGTCGCCCTCGAGGCCGTCGACCTCGACGATCTCGACGTTGGCGTAGCGGACGTTCAGGCCGGCGCCGAAGATGCCCTTGTCGGTGATGACGATGTCGTCGGCGAACTCGGTGCCGAGGACGATCAGCTTGTCGATGCCGGTGCCGCCGTCGACCGAGACCGGGGCGTTGACGTTGTACTGAACCTCGTCGTCGCCGCCGCCCGCGCGGACGTCGAGCGGATGGCCGACCGAGAAGCCGAGCCCGATGATCGGCCGCGCGACGTACTTCCCGTCCTTGAGGTCGAAGACGATGTGGTCGTCCTGCCAGTGGGTGAAGTCGTCGCTGCTACCCGTGGCGTGCGCGTCGGCCGCGTTGCAGACGCCGTCGCCGTTCGTGTCCAGACGCGTGTTCGTCAGCAGCGCGTGCGTGTAGTACTCGATGTCATGACCGGCGGCGCAGAGGCCGTCGCCACCGGGCGGGTTCTCCGGGCCGTTCGGATCCTCGACGTCGATGCCGAACGGATCGTCGAGGTCGCCCGCGTTGCAGAGGCCGTCGCCGTTGACGTCGGTGTCACAGACCGCCGCGAGCGCGAAGGCGCGGACGATGAAGAGATCGCTGTCGTCGTCGCCCTCTTCACGCAGCTCGGCGTGGTTCGAGAACGTGACCATCTCGTCGTTGCCGGTGCCACCTTGGGCGACGAGCGGAGCCGACGGGCCGGGCGTCAGCCAGCCGCGGGTGGTCGCGATCAGCGCCGGCGGCAGATCCTCGGGCCGCACGTGGCCACCTTGCGTCGTCTTGATCAGGCCGAGCAGGTTCTCGCTCTCGATCGCGCAGCCGCCCGGATCGGTGCCGTCGCCGTTCAGGCAGTCGCGCTTCAAGCCGAAGATCTGGCCGAACTGGAAGTAGTCGTAGCCTTCGCCGCCCTGCAGTGACGTCGTCACGCTGTTGTCGTCGACGTAGAACTCGTCGTTGCCGTCCATGCCGAAGACGTTCAGGCGGCCGTTGAGCGCGGCGTCGTAGTTGATGCGCTGAACAAACGTGCTCTGGCTGCTGTCGTCGTCGCCGGGGCCGTTGAAGCGGAAGTCGTCCGCGTTGCCGTCCAGGAGCGCGACCATCGCCGGCTTGTCGGCGGTCTCGTGGGCCGTCGTGCACTGGCCGCTCGAGTTGGCGCTCGACGACTTCACGGTCGCGATGCAGGCCACCCGGCGCAGCAGGAAGATGTCGTCGTTCGGGTTCCGCGTGGTCGTCAGTGGCTGGTAGCCCTTGAAATTCTCGTTGTGGTTGTCGAGGCCGAGGATCGTCGCCTCGTCCACCCCGTCGTCCGCGGCGCCCGTGTCCAGGATGTTGATCACGTAGTCGCGCGGCGAGATGCTGCGACTGCCCGTCGTGTAGATCGAGTAGTAGTCGGTGTCCGCCTGGCCGTCGAGCGTCAGCGAGTGGATGATCGAGACGTCGTGGAGGCCGGCCACTCGGGTCGACTGCAGGTACCAGACGATGAACTCGTCCTCGCCGTCGTCGCCGATCGAGGAAAGGTTCTCGCTGCCGTGCACGATCGTCTTCGAGCCGATGAAGATGTAACCCGAGTCGCCCAGCGTCTCCTTCGGATTGAGGCCGCTCGGCAGGCCGGTCGGATCGCCGAACTGGAAGGTGTCGACGTCCGTGTAGCCCCAGATGTTCGTGATCCGCGAGGCCACCGGGTCGTGGGTCGATGCTCCGCAGGAGCCCATCGCCGCGGTGCCCTTCGTCCCGGCCGCAGGCGTGACGTCGCAGTCGGCGGTGATGATGCCGCGGAGCGTCATCGTCGTCCCGAAGTTCGTGTCGGCGGCTGCGAGCGGCCGTGTCAGATCGTCGCCGTAGATGTCGATGCTCTTGTCGGCGAGGATCATGGCGTTGCGGTCGGTGTTGACGTTGTCGCCGACGCGCAGCTCGACGTAGCCGTCCTCGGAGAAGATCGTGCCGTTCGACACCGGGCGGAAGTAGTCGGGATCCGCCGACAGGCCGAGACCGACCTCGGAGAAGAGCACGCCTGACGGTGCGTTCGCAGGCACCGGCGTCGCGTTCTTCAGCAGGTTGAGATGCTCGTCGTGATCCGCGCTCTCTCGGACGGTGAGCCGGATGTTCGCGTCGCCGACGGTCATCACGTTCGTGTGCGCTAGGACGAGGTGGAGCGGGCCGTCGACCTCGGTCAGGAAGATGCCGGTGTCGGCCTCGAGCGCGACGAAGCAGCCGGCCTGGAGCGGCGGGTCGACGCTCGCGAGGCTGCAGTCCACGCTTTCGCGCCCGAGCGCCGAGTCGATCTCGAGATCGTTGCCGCCGGCCGTGTCGCCGATGCTGCCGCCGTTCGCATCGAGGTAGACGAAGTTGGCGAAGATGTTGGCCGGGCTGTCGTCGCCGGCGCCGCCGTTGCGTGCGTCGACGATGGAGCCGGAGCCGTGCTCCGTCCGTGCCGCGACGTCGCCGAGCGTGTCGATCGTGTGCACCTTCAGGTCGTGGTGGGTCTCGCCGATGAAGACGCCGCGCGTGAAGTCGGCGAACGTGTCGTAGACCCGCATGACGCCCAGGCCGCCGAGGCCGTCCCTCACGTCGACGTCGGTCTCGAGCCACTTGGTCGGCCGGCCGACGCCGCCGGTCGCCTTGTTGTCGTCGAAGCAGAGCGGGCTCGTCGCGGACGCCGTGCGCAAGTCGTTCAGGAGGCCACTGCCCGGGCACATCGTGATGTTCCGGCCGAGCACGTCCGTGCCGTCGTCCGGGCTCGCCAGCGCGTTGAACGGATCGTCCAGCGCGTCGACGATCATCCGCGGCGAGTAAAGCAGAACGTCACGCGAGGTCGAGTGGATGCGGCCGACGCGCAGGTCGTGCGTCTTCTCGTACAGCGTGATGTCGCCGTTCGTATGAACGTCGACGTGGTGCTGGTCGCTCGGCGTTTCGGCGGCCTCGAAGAACGTGCCGAGGATCTCCGTGATGCCGAGCACATGGACGAGCGTCGCCGACGGTGACGGGTTCGCCGCCTTGATGATGATGTTGTTACCGGCGATGACACCCGGCAGCAACCGGTACCCGTTTGTGCCGGTCGTCCGGTCGATCGCGCGGAAGTCGTAGGTGCTCTCGATCTCAGTACCGGGCGTGCTCCCGTATGCCCCGACGTCGCGCCCAGGCGCCGTGCCCGGCTCCGCCTCGTTGAACGCCTGATACTCGACGTCGTCGCCGCCGGAGTACCGAACCAGGACGCCACCGGAGGTGCCGGCGCCGCCGGTCTCGTCGACGCTCGGCTGGAGCAGGATGTCGACGTCGCTGCCCGCGTTGACCGCGTCGATCAGCGCGTAGTACATGCCCGCTGCTGGATCGCGGTCGCGGCCCTTGACGTCGAGGTAGATGTCGACGTCGGCGACGACCGTGAGGCGCTGCGCGGGCGTCAGGCTGTGCGTGTCGAGCGGATTGCTGCCCGGAACGAGCGTGATCGGCGTGCCGGTCGGTGACGTAGCGAGCTGGACGCTCAGGCGATCCGCCGAAACGATCGCGAAGTAGTAGTTGCCGCTCGTCAGGCCGCCGATCGCCGTGCCGCTCGTCAGGTTGTAGCGCACGAGCTGACCTGAGAAGAACTGGTTCTCGAAGCCGACGAAGATCGAGTTCGAGATCGTGTCGATGCGACCTGTCCGGAATGCCGTTGGGCTCGGCCTGGCGGCGCTGTCGACAATGTCGATGTTGATCCGCGTGCTCGCCGATCCGACTCCTTCGCCCGATGAAGCCGCGCTGATCTGGAGGATGTTCGTGCGGATCAGGCTCGCGCCGCCACGGGAGCTTCCCGAGAGAACGCTGCCGCCGGTGTTGTAGATCGAGGTCGTGCCGATCGGGTTTTCGATCTTGCCATCGATATAGACATTCGAGCCGCTCTCGTTCCTGATGCCGACGTAGGTCGGGGCGACGTCTCGGACGATCGCGAAGCCGAGCGTGTTCGAGGCAGCGGATGGATTCAGCCACACGAGCGGCTGGCGGTTGCTGATGACGTCGATGTTGTTGAGGTGGAGATCCTTCGAAGACTGGTTGAGGATCCGCACTGCCGGTAGAGAGTCGCGAAAGGTCCAGGTTCCGCCGCTACCCGAGATCTTGTCCGAGCGGAAGACGACGTCGCCGGCGCCGGGATTCGAGATGTTGTTGACGATGATGGTCGGACACGTGATCAGCCCGCTGGTCTGCGTGCCACCGCAGTTGACGCTCGCCTCGACGGCCGTCGTGATCGAGCCGCCGCTGTCGATCACCAGCGTCGGCGTTCGGCCGGAGAGGATCAGGACATTCGAACTGAAGGGCAGCGTGTAGTCCTGGTTGAAGTGCACGTCGCCGCCCGAGCCGCCGGTCGCCAGCGACCGCTTGCTGGTTCGCGCGTGCCTCGTGGCCGACAGGGAGCCGTTCGAACCGTCGACGTAGAACGCGAGGTGTGTCGACTCGGCCGGATGCGCGAGGACGCTGTCGAGCTCGTCGCGCGGCCCAGCGGTGAGCAGGGCGTTGGCTACGCCCTGCGCCTTCGAGTTCAGCGTCGTGTCGTTGTCGGCGTCCGAGCTGACGTGGCCGAAGAGTCCGGTCGAGCGCGAGAAGGCGTCGGCGTGCGTGTTCACGCTGTCGAAGCGGACGCGCCAATCGACGCCCTCGAGCCCCGTGAGCAGCGCGTTCGCTTCGAAGATCACGTTCGTGTCCGCGGTGGCAGTCGTCTCGGCATCGGCCGTGCCGACGCTGTAGACGCCGGCACCGCGCCCGTCGGCCTTCGATTGCACCGACAGCTGAGACACGTGAGCCGAGAGCAGCGCCCGCTTCGCGGTGACGCTTGCCCGCTGGTCGATCTTCGTCTCGGTTAGCCCCGGATTCAGCGTCGCTCCTGCTGAAGCGTTGGCGTCAGCGCCGAAGCCGAGGCCGCTGGCCTTACCGTTGGCCGAGATCGCGACCGAGGAGTCCGTGAGAGCCTGGAAGAGATCGCCGACGAGGATGTCCGCGTCCTGACCGACCGTCGCGCGCGTGTGCTGATCGGCATCGACATCGGCGTCGGCGATAGCCACGCCGACGAAGCCACCGGCCCCGGCGTTCGCCGAGATGTCTCCAACCGTACTCGAGTTGGCCGACAGCGTGAAGCTGCCGCCGGCGACGATGCGCGTCAGGCCGGCGACATAGGCGTCGCTCGTGTTGTGGAGATGACCGGTTGCGTCGGCGTTTCCGATCCCGACGAATCCACCCGTCGCGTTGCTCGTGCTCGCCGTGATGCTCCCCGTCGACGAGCTCGTGACGGAGATGTTCGAGCCCGCGGTGATGAGCTTGCCGTCGATGTGCGCGCTCACGTTTGCCGTCTCCGTGATCGTCGCGTCGTTGATGTTCACGCCGATGAAGCCGCCGCCGGAGCCACGCGCCTTCGCCGAGGAGATGCCGTCGCCGACCGGCGGTGAGATGACGTTCAGCGGGACGCCGCCCGGACCAGTGAGCATCTGATTGCCGGAGACCGCGCCGTCGGAGGTGATGTCGACGCGCAGCTCCTGCGTGTACGAGCCGGAGCTGAGGTCCACGACGGGCGCCAGCGAGTGGTTGAGGTACGGCCCCGCGATCGAGGTCGGCGTCAGGGTCTTCGCGATGCTGGCGAGCGCGTTCGCCTTCGTGTCGGCCAGCTGGACGTGGTCGTTGTCGGTCTTGATCACGTAGTAGGTGACACCGTCCTGCAGGCCGCCGATCGGCTCGTCCTTCGGCCGAATCAGGCTGTGGATGTCGGCGCGCGGGTCGTGCGGCCGCGCTGCGTCGGGCGCCGGTGCCGCCGGCGCGGTCTTGTTCGGATTCAGCTCGACCGCCGTGCTGCCGAACGTCTTCGTGACGGGCTGCGAGAGCGTGTCCGTCTCGAAGCCGGTCGTCGTGAGCGACGTCGAGTTGATCGTGATCGTGTTGCCGCTGACGCTGATAATCCCGTACGTGCCCGGGTGCGAGCCGCCGGTCACGGTGATGAAGCCGCTCGAGAAGTTCGTCCCGCTCCAGTCGCCCGACTGGCGAACGATCGTGTCGTGGTCGCTCGCGTTGCCGGGGTCGTCCTCGACGAACTTGATGCTCGTCGTCACCCGGGTGGCGGTCGAGATGTCGTCGCTCGGGTCGAAGGTCATCGTGTCGCCGCTGACGCTCTGGATCACGTAGGTGCCGTTGTTGATCCCGGCGCCGGAGATCGTGACTTCGTCTCCGGCCTCGAACCCGTCGGCGAACCAGCTCGAGCCGTCGGTGCGGATGACCTGGTCGCCGCTCGAGTCGTTCCGGACGAAGTTGACCTGCTTCGTCACGGTCAGCGTCGCCTGCAGCTGGATCGTGTACGTGTCGACGTAGATGACCTTGTAGATGCGCCCGGGCACGAGGTTCCCGATCGGAACCGCGGGGTTCGCGTCTGCGCTCGTGACGTTGTAGCGGACGAGATCACCGTCTGCGAACCCATGCGCCATCGGCATGCCGTTCGCATCGATGAAGTAGATGTTGTTCGCCGAGCCGTTGTTCGTGAAGTGCGCGAAGCCGTCGCCGTCGACGGACACGTTCGCGTCAACCTGCTCGCTCCCGAACGTCTTCGGATCGGGGGCGTCGTACGTGACCGAGTCGCCGGTGCTGAACCCGTGACCGGTGATCGTGATCGTGTTCCCGCTGATGCTTGCGGGCGTGAAGGTCTTCTTGAACGAATCGGGATTCGTCGCCTGCGCCTGCGATGCCACGAGACGGATCGTCTTGTCATCGAGCGTCAGAACGTAGTACGTGCCGGAGAGGTTCAGACCGCCGACGGTCGCGCCCGCCAGCACTGCGTCGCCGCTGACAAAGTTGTGGACGCCGCCGAAGGTAATGGTGTCGTGCGCCGCATCGACGCAGTTCGTCGTGATCGAGCCGCCGCAGAGCTGACCGTTATAGACGTTGCCGAAGGCAAGATCGTTGTTGCTGCCGACGCTGAGCACGTTGTAGGCGCGGTGCACGACAAGCGTGGACGTCCCGCCCGGAGCGTCCGGATCGTCGACCGTCTCGTCCGCCGGATCCTGCAGGCCGCCGATCACGGAACCGCTGCCGGGGTCGTACTCGACCGTATCGCCCGTCTCGAGACCATGCTTCGGAACGTTGAGCGTGTTGTTCGCGTCGCTGACCGACTGGATGATGTAGTCAGGCGTGTTACCGCTCTGCGGCGCCGCGGTCGCAGCGATCGTGATGTTCTGACCGGCCTTGACGTTCGTGTTCGTGTCGATGTACGCGGCGACCGTGGGGGTGATCGTCGCGTCCGACTCGGAGCCGCCGACGGCGCCGAGCCCGGCGGAGATGCCCTTGGTCTGCGCGTCGGCCTCGGGATACGCGGAAGCCGTGATCGAGAGGTTGGACGAGACGTTGACGGTCGTGTTGCTACCGATGTACGCCTTAACGGTCGGCTCGGCGCTCGCGTCGCTCGTGCTCACCGTCAAGCCGACGAGCCCGAGGCCAAGCGCTTGAGCGGTCGCGCTTGCACTGTCGGTCGCGCTGGCCTCGAGCGTGAGGTTGTTCGCGCCGGCGGCGCTGCCGTTGAAGACGTTGCCGGTGACGAACGCCGTCGTCGTCCCGCCGGTGTGGGCCTCCGACTTGCTCGCCCCTAGGCCGACCAGCCCGCCGCCGGTCCCCTTCGTATTGGCCTTTGCAATCGACGTCGTCTGCGCGCGGACGATCACGGTCCCCGTCGAGTGAACGGCGGTTCCGCTCGCGATCGACGACTCGACAGTCGGGACCTCATTGGCGATCGCCCATCCGCCCGCAGCGCCGAGGATCAGGCCGAGCCCGCCGACCGTCACCCTCGCGTCCGCACCCTTGCCGCCGTTCTGGTTGAGCTTCGACCAGAAGGTGACGTCGCCGGCGGTGAGGAGACCGCCGCCCTTGGTGTAAGCCTTCACCGTCGGGCTCGCGGTCGCAGTCGTCTTCGCGCCGCCGAACGAGAAGCCGGCCGACGCGCTGAGCCCGGTGGCCTTGGCAGTCGCGTTGACGTCTGCATCTGCCTCGAATGTGATCGACCCGCCGCTCACGTTCGCGTTCTGGCCGAGGTAGCTCCGGGACGTCGCCGTGATCTCGGACTTGGACTCGATCGCGCCGATAGCCGCGCCGAACAGCGTGAAGCTAAGGGCATCGTTGTCGCTGGTGACCGTTGAGTTCAGGGTCGAGCCGATGGTCACGGCGCCGGTGATCGTCACCTGGGCGGCGGAGCTGCTGGGCGTCCCGTCCTCAGGACCGACATGCGAGTCGACGAGCGACTCGTCGGTCGCGTTGACCTCGGTGAAGCTGCCGCCGCCGCCGACGAGCGTCACTGTGATCGCGGTCGACTCCGCGGAGACGTTCGTGGTGCCGTCCGCCTGCACGTCGAGGCTGCCCGCGCCGACCGTCGCGCCATCGTCGACGAACGCCTTTGTCTTGCCGTTCGCCTTGCTCGTCATCGAGACGATGCCGACGTTGAAGCCGACGAGCGACGCGCCGATGGAGGTCGAGTTGAGGGTCGCCGTGGACGTCGACAGCGCGTTCACCGTGATCGGGCTGCTACCCGCTTGGACGTTGCCCGCGCCGATGTACGCCTGCGTGGTGCGGCCGACGGTCGCATCGATGTCGATTGCGCCGAGCGAGATTCCGGCGAGGCTCAGGCTCACGGTCAGCGCGGTCGGCGTCGTCGTGCTGTGGTCTTCGGCGTCGATGTCAAGGCCGGTGGCGTTGATCGTCGTGTTGCCGCCGGCGTAGGCGCTCGTCGTTCCGGTGATCTTGGCCTCCGCGAACACGCCCGCAAAGCTGCCGCCGACGAGCGCGCCGCCGCCTGAGGTCGCGCTCGGGTCAGAGGTCGCCGTCATCGAGGCGGAGATCGAGATCGGACGCCCGGTCGCCGTGATCGTGCCGCCGCCGATGTAGCCGGAGACGTTCGGGCGGATCTTCTCGTCGACCTTCGAGATGGCGCCGACCGCTCCGACAAAGGCGCCCGAGATCGCGACCGTGTTCGAATTGACGGTCGGCGTCGACGAGGCCGAGATCGTGATGCTCGCGAGGCCGGCACCGACGCCGGAGCCGTCGGCCGTCACCTGCGTCGAGCCGCCGGTGATGTACGCGGAGATGTTGCCCTTAGAGTCGTTGTCGGCGAGCGAGACGCCGACCGCCACACCCGCCACCGTGACGGCAGCGGCGACGATCGTCGCGTCGATGTCGCCCGTGTCCGCGCTCGAGATCGCGATCGACGTATGGGCCTGGACGTTGCTGCCGCCCTTGATGTAGGCGTTCGTCGTCGGGTTCTCGACGTTGATCGCCTCGGCGCCGCCGCCGGAGATGCCCGGCACGAGCCCGCCGCTGACGGCCACCGCGATCGGCAGCGCGTCGATGTTGCTGTGGGTGTTGGCCTGGATGTCGATGTTCGCGTTGGTCGACCGCACCTTCGAGTTGTCGATGCCGGCGTTCGCGGTCGTGGTGATCGTGTTCTTCGCGCGCGCGAGGCCCATCGCGCCGGCGAAGACGGCGGTCGAGACCGCGCCGCCGACGGCCTTGCTGTCGATCTTCGAGTGGTCGTCGGCGAGCAGCGAGATCGCGTTCGGCGCGCTGACCTCCTGGCTGTCGGCCGCGTCGCTGTCGAGGATCAGAGCCTCGACCAGGTTGTGGATGTTGTTGTCGGTGAGCGCGGCGGACGCGGCGAGCGCGAACGTGATGCTGTTCGCGAACGAGCCCGTGAAGGCGACGACCCAGATCGCCGCCTTCGAGTCGCCCGTCAGCCCGATCGTGTCGGCGGAGTGGACGCTCGAGTCGGAAATCTTCGCTCGGACGGTATTGCCGATGTCGTTCGTCGACACCGAGACGCCGACGGCGAACGACGCTGATCCGATCGCGGCGGAGAATGCGAAGGCGATCGCGCCCGCGACGGCGCCGATGTCGGACGACTCGGTTGCGGACAGTGTGACGTCGTTGCCGGCGCCCGAGCTCGTGACGTCGCTGCCGCCGCTGATCAGCGCTTCGGTGACGTTCGTGATCGCGTTGTCCGAGTAGGAGCCGGCGCCCGACAGTGAGATGCCGACCGCGAAGCCGCCCGACATCGTGGCCGCGATGCCGACCGTGATCGCGTGGATTCCGGACGTCGACGTGGCGGTGACGAGCACTGCCGCGCCGGAGACGACCGTGGAGCCCTGGATCTTGGCGCGCGTCGTGTTCTCGATCGCGTTGGTCGCGATCGCCGCAGCGACGCCGAGAGCGATACCGCCGCCGTAACCGCCCGCGGCGGCGACCGACGAGCCGAACGCCTGGGCGCTGATCGCGGAGCTGTTCGACGCGGTCACCTCGACGTTGTCGCCGGACTGGGTGTGGACGTCGCTGCCGCCCTGGATCGCCGCCTCCGTCGTGCCGTTGATGAAGTTCCGCGCGATCGACCCGGCGCCGGAAACGGCGACGCCGCCGCCGACGCCGGCGCCCGCGCCGAGCGCGCCGGCGAGCGTGAGGGCGTCGATGATGCCTGTGCTCTCCGCCTTGACGGTGACCTTGTCGACGGGCGAGGTGGTGCCGACGTTCGAGTTGTCGATCTTCGCGCGAATGACGTGGAGGCGCATGCTGCCGGCGACGGTCGCGTTGCCGATCTTGTTGATCGCGAGCGAGGCGCCGACTGCCACCGCACCGCCGGCGCCGCCGCCGCCGCCGAAGGAGAGGGCAAGCGCGCCCGCGTTCGCCGTGATGTGCGAGTTGTCCTTCGCGGTGACCTTGACCTCGTCGTCCGTCTTGATCGTGCTGCCGGAGATGCGCGCCTCGACGGTGTTGCCGATCGAGTTCACCGAGGCCGACCCCGCACCCGCCAGCGCGATCCCGGCGCCGACACCGGCCGCGATCGAGCCCGCGACGCCGATCGATCCCGAGTCGATCAGCGCATCGGAGGTGGCTGACACTTCGATGTCGTCGAGCGCGTCGACGGTGGAGTTGTCGATCGCCGCCGTAACGGTGAGCGCGATCGAGTTGTCGGCGTAGGCCCCGCCGACGGAGATCGAAGCGCCAGCGCCGAGCCCGCCGCCGGCGGCCGCAGCCAGCGATCCGGCCTCGGAGTGGATGGTCGCGGTGTCGGAAGCCGTCACCTTGACGAGCGCGGCACTCTTCGTCGTCAGCTCGCTGTTCGAGGTCACCTTGGCCTCGGTGGTGGCCACGATCACGTTGCCGGAGCCGGCGCCCGCGCCTGCGGCGGCAACGCCGGCACCCGCGGCCACACCCGCCGTGAGCGAGCCGGCGAAGCTGTAGACGTTGATCGTGCCGTTGCTAAATGCCTGCACGGTCACGTTGCCGGCCCTGCTGCCGAGACTGCCGATCGTCGTGTTCTGGATCAGGGCGCTGGTGCGCTGGGCATTGTCCGTCCCGATCTCGTTGACCGAGACGGAGAGGCCAATCGCGAGACCGAGCCCCGCGCCGCTCGCCACGCCGAACGCCGTGGAGAGGGCGCCCGCGGCGGAGGTGATCAGCGCCGAGTTGGTGGCGGTCACCGTCACGTCGTGCGACGTCGTGATCGTGCTGTTCTTGATCGCGGCCTCGATCGTGTTGCCGATCGAGTTGCGCGAGCCGGAGCCGGCGGCGCCGAGCGAGGCGCCGAGGCCGGAGCCGACGCCGAACGCGCCGGAGACGCTCATCGCCGTCACGTCGATCTTGGCGCTCATCGTCGCCGTGACGAGGAGGAGGCCGCTGGTCGTCAGGTCGGTGACACCGTCGATCGTGGCGAAGACGGAAATGGAGATGTCGTTGACGGCCGCGGCGCCGGCACCCGAGAAGGAGAGGCCCGCGCCCGCGCCGACGCCGAGCGCCACCGCGCCGGCGCCTGCCTCCGCGTTGATCTCGGTGGACGCCGTCGCCTGGACGGTGACGGCGCCGGAGTGCACCGTGCCGCCGCTGATCTTCGCGCGCACGACGCCGGAGGAAGAGTTCGAGGAGCCGGCACCCGCGCCGCTGCCCGCGATCCCGGCGCCGGAGCCGACGCCTGCACCGACTGTGCCGGCGAGAGTGAACGCGTAGATCTTGCCGTTGGCGAGCGCGGTGACCGTGACCGGTCCGACGGTGGAAGGCGAGCCGATCGTCGAGGCGTTGATGAGCGCCTCCGTCAGCGCCTGGTGGAAGTCGCCGTCGATGGTCGCGTCGCCGATCTCGTTGATCGCCACGGAGACGCCGATCGCGACGCCCACGCCGGCGCCGCTGCCGCCTGCGATGCCGATCGAGATCGCGCCCGCGGTCGCCGTGATCAGTGTGCCGTCGGTCGCGCTTACGTCGAGGCTCGAGGCGTCGGTAACAGTGCTGGAGCCGACGCGCGCCTTCGTCGTGTTGGCAACCGCGTTCTTGGACAGCGCGCCCGCTCCTCCCACTGCAACGCCGAAGCCCGAGCCGCCGCCGACGGCCCCGTTCAGGCCGATCGACGTCGTGTCGATCTTCGTCGTCGACTTCGACTCGACGAGCACCTGGCCCGGCGTGTCGATCGTCGAGCCGTCGATCGCCGCGGTGACCCTGTTGCCGATCGTGTTGATCGCCGCACCGCCGGCGATCGAGGCAGAGACTGCGCCGCTCGAGGAGACAGACACTGAAACCGCAGCCGACGCGGCATCCGCCTTGATCGTCGACGAGTCCGTCGCGCTGACCTTGACGCTCGGAGCGCCCGCACCGGCGAAGACGTTGCTGCCACTCTTGATTTGAGCCAGGGTCGTGTTAGTGATCTGGTTCACCGTGACGGCGCCGGCGATGGTCGCGGAGACGCCTAGGCCCTGGCTCGCCGCCACGGCGACCGTGCCGACGACGGCGAGGCTGTCGATCTTCCCGTTGAACTTCGCCTCGACAAGCACCGAGGCCACAGGGGCAAGCCCGGTCCCGAGGTCGGAGTTCTCGATGACCGCGTTGACGGTGTTCGCGATCCCGTTGATCGCGATCGACGCCGCGGCCGCCGCGCCGACGGTGCCGCTGCCGCCGGCCGCAATCGCCGCCGCCGCGCCGCCCGCGTCGGCGTCGATCTGCGAGTGATCCGTCGCCGTGACGTTCACGGCGCCGCCCGTGGTGATCGTGCTGTCCTTGATCCGCGCGTCGGTCTTGCTGTGGATGTCGTTGAGCGAGATCGAGCCTGCCCCCGCGAAGGAGAAGCTGAAGCTGTTACCCGTCGAGACCGACGCGGCGATGCCGAACGTGAGGACGTCGATGGTCCCGTCGGTCTTGGCCTCCACGCCGACGGAGGCCGCGCTGACGGTCGCACTGTCGATCAGTGCGTTGGCCTCGTCGCCGACGTCGTTTCGGGCGTAGGCCGCTCCGATCGTCACCGAAGCTCCGCCGCTGCTTCCGAGCGTGAAGGCGATCGCCAGACCGCCTGCGTCGGCGTTGATCTCCGCGAAGTCGTGAGCGGTGACGGTGAGCGCGCCGGTCGCCGAGAGGTCGTCGCCGCTGAGCGTCGCGTTCGCCTTGTTGCCGATCGCGTTCAGTGAGATCGCGCCCGCGCCCGCGAGCGTGAAGCCGACGCTGTCGCTGCTGGCGACGCCGCCGCCGCCCGCGATGGTGACCGCGTCGATCGTCGAGGTAGAGGTCGCGCTGATCCCGACGTTCGACGCATTAACCGTGCCCAGAGCGCCGAGCGAGACGAGCGCGTCGGTCTGGTTGTGGATGTCGTTCGCCGCAACCGAGATCGCAAACGCGAGGCCGACGCCGGGCGGGCCGCGGCTGAAGACGATCGAGACGCCGCCTGCGTCGGCGTCGATGTCCGTCTCGTCGCTGGCAGTAACCGAGAGGTCTGCGCCGGAGGTCGTGGCGCCGCCGGAGATCTGGGCCGTCGTGTGGTTGGTCACGCTGTTGCCCGAACCGCTGCCGGCGCCTGCGAAGGAAACCGTGCCCCCGGAGCCCGACGACATCGAGCCGGCGATGCCGATCGTCAGCGCGAAGATCGATGCCTGCTCCTTGGCTTCGATCGTGACGTTGGCCCCTGCCCCGGAGGTCAGCGTCGAATTCGTGGCCTTCGCGTTGACGGTGTTCGTGATGTCGTTGCGTCCGACGGCGGCGGCGATCGTGATCGCGACGCCCGTGCTGTTGCTGCTGGACAGCGCAAACGCGAGCACGCCGGCGATCGCCTCGATGCTGCTCGAGTCGGTCGCGCTCAGCTTGATCTCCTTGGCGAGGCCCGAGATCACGGTCGAGTCGGCCACCAGCGCCTCGGAGAGGTTGGTGATCGAGTTGATCGTCACCGCGCCGGCACCCGCGAAGCGGACATTGAAGTTGCTGCTCGAGCCGCTGCTGACCGAGCCCGCACCGGCGATCGCCCAGGCCTTGATCTCCGCGCCGCTCGAGGCGGTCAGCGTCACCTTGCCGCTCGGATGCACGTTCGAGCCGTTGCGGATCTCGGCCTTGACCGTGTTGGCGATGTCGTTGATCGAGAGCGACAGGCCGATCGCGAAGCCGCTGCTCGACGAGATCGAGACGGAACCCGCCCCCGTGATGGCCGTGATCTTCGACGTGTCGCTCGCGTTCAGGGTCACGTCGCCGGCTGCGCTGACGTCGCTCGCGTCGATGATCGCCATCGCGCAGTCGTGGATGTCGTTGTAGGCGACGGCGCCCGCGAGGTCGAACGAGAAGCCGCTCGAGCTCGCGCCGCTCGACGTCTGCAGCGTCAGGGAGACGCCGATCGCGAGCACGAAGATCTCCGGGTTGGAGATCGCGTCGAGCGTGACGTCCCCGGCCGAGACGATCGTGGACGGATCGATCTGGGCGAGAGCGTTGCTGTTGATGTCGTTGAAGGCGAACGCGGCACCGACGTTGCCGTCGGCGCGCATCTGGCTGCTGTTGCTTCCGAACGTGAGCTGCGCTGCTGCGCCGCCCGCGTCGGCCGTGATGTGGCTCTGGTCCTCAGCGTCGAGCGCCACGTCGCCGCCGTTCAGCGTGGCCACGTTCGCGTCGGAGATCAGAGCCTCGACGTGGCTCTCAACGGAGTTCTTCGACGCGGCGCCGGCCAGGCTGAAGTTGTAGGCGCCGCTGCTCTGGCTCTCGCTCGAGGTGCCGTTCGTGGCAGCGAGGGCGATCGTGAGCGCGAAGATCTTGGCGTTCGACTTCGCCGTCAGCAGGAGGTCGTGACCCGAGTCGATCTCCGAGCCGTCGACGGCTGCCGTCACGTGCGCGGTGATGTCGTTGAACGCGATGTGCACGCCGAGGCTGACCGACGAGCCGCTCGTCCGCGCGAGGGCGGCGGCGCCGCCGTCGGCGCTGATGTCGGAGTTGTCGGTCGCGGTGAGCTTGATGTCGTTGCTGCCGGTGGATGTGACGTGGCTGCCGTTCCGGATCAGCGCCTCGACCGTCGTCTCGATCGTGTTGCCGGATCCCGAGCCCGCGCCCTGGAAGGCGAAGCCGCTCGGGCCGCTGCTGTCGTTCGTGTTCAGCACGCCGGCGATGGTGATCGTCAGCGCGAGGATCTTTGCCTTCTCCTCAGCGTTGAGGTCGACCAGGCCGGCTGAATTCACGGTCGACGCGTCGATGATCGTCTGAACGGTGTTGTCGATCCAGTTGAGCGCGAGGCTCGCGCCGAGCAGCAGCGTGTCTGTTCCGGACGTCGAGCCTTCCTGGGCCGTGGCCGAAGCTGCGGTCAGCGCGCCGGAGATCGCCTGCAGGTCGCTGTCGTCCTTCGCCTTGAGCGAGAGCGAGCCGGCGGTGACGGTGCTGCTGTTGATCACCTCGGCGATGACCGTGCTCTCGACGTCGTTGATCGAGCCGGCGCCCGCACCGGCGCCGATGAGGCCGCCGCCGTTCTCGGTCGTGCTGTTGCTCTCGGTGCCGCCGGTCTTCTTCGTCGAGAGCGAACCGCTCAGCGCCCGCGCCTTGACCGTGCCCTTCGACTCGGAGTCGAGTTTCGTCGCCGAGCTGCCCGAGTTCACCGTCGCGCCGTCGAGAGTCGTCCGGACGGTGTTCGTCAGGTCGTTGACCGCGATGGACGCGCCGACGGTGACCGTCTTCCCACTCAGGTCCTTCGTCAGAACCTTCGCCTCGACCTCTTGCTCGTTCGTCGCGAGGACCTTGAACTCGCCGGCCGTGGTGGTGACAGCGCCCTTCACGGTCGCAGCTGTCGTGGTGTCGGTGAAGTTGCCCGAGAAACCGCCGGCGATGCCGACCTTGCCGTCGCTCGCCCCGCCGGTGGCGTCGGCGTCGTACTTGTGCTTCTTGTCGCCGCTGACGTCCGTCATGCCTGCTTCGACGGTGACCTCGGTGCCCGAGAGGCCCGCAGTGCCCGTATTGACCTCGTTCGTCAGGTCGACCGAGTTGACCGAGACGGCCGCGCCGACAGCGAACGAGGAGCCGCTGCCCGTCCCTTCCTTCACCTTCGCACTGCCGTCCGACTCGGCCTTCGCGTCGGTGTTCGCGGTGGACGTGATCTTGACCTTGCCGGTGTTCGAGGTGAGTGAGGCCCCGTTCTCGACGGATGCGTTGGAAGAGGACGTCGCCTGATTCCACGCGATCGCGGCCGCGACGCTCACCTGGATGCCGTTGTTCTGCGCCTGCGTCGTCGGGGCCGAGCCCGAGTTCCTCGTGCCGTTGCCCGCCGCAGCTGTATTTCCGGCATTACGTTGCGCCTGCGTCTGGCCATTGACCTGCGGCGAGCCGGCGTTGTCCTGCGCGGCGCCCTCGGCGCTGCTCTCCGCCTTGGAGATCGACTCGGCGTGACCCGACGCGAGAACGCTGATGTCGCCGGTCGCCGTCAGCGCCCGATTGCCAACCGACGCGCTGACGGCGTCGTTCGGCATGTTCAGCGAGAGCGCAGCGCCGATCGAGATGTTCCCTTTGCTCGCTCCCTTCGCATGGGCCGTCGCCTTCGCGACCTGTGTCGCCGAGAGCGAGAGCGCGCCGGTGATCGTCGTCGCCGGGCCGTCGCCGATGATCGCCTCGGTGGTGACGTTCGGGAAGGAGACCGCCGCAATCGGCGTGATCGAGTTGCCCCCGCCGGTCCCGCCTTCGGTCTCGTTCGTCACCGTGTCGGTGCTCTTCGCCGAGACGGTTAGGTCCTTGACGCCTGTGAGCGCGGCGCTGTCCTCGATCCGGCTGGACGTCGTGATGTCCTCGAGCACGAGGCCGAAGGTGGCGCCGAAGCCGGTCGTGTTGCCCCCGCCGTCGATCTTTGCGGTCGGGTTCGCCTTGCTCTCCGTCGTCGTGTCGGCGTTCACGACGACGTCCGCGCCGGCAGCCGCGACGGATGCGCCGTTGGCGACGTACGCCTCGTCGAGCACCTTCGTCGAGACGACCCCGATCGCGCCGGCGACGGCGCCGGAGTCGCCCTTCTCGCCCGACTTCGCGGTTGCGGTGAAGTTCGGCCCCGCGGGCGTCAACGCCGGCATCAACGCTTCGATCGTGACCTTCGTCGCGGTCAGATTCGCCGTGCCGCCCACGAACGCCCGCGTCGTCAGATCGGCGACGCTCGCGGCGACCGCCATCGCGAAGCCCGTGCCGCTGCTCGTCACGGCGGAGGCGTCGGCGTCGACTGTCCCCTTGTTCTTCGAGAGGGCATGGATCTTCTGCTCGCCCGTGGTCGTGATGTTGATGCCGCTGCTCGAGATGTGCGCCTCGGTCGGGCCCTCGAGGTAGTTGAAGCCGAGTGCGCCGGCGATGTTCAGCGATCCCTGGCTCGTGTTTGCGTTGCCCTGGCCCGTCCGGGGGTTCGTTGTGTTCTGGTTCGGCGTGTTGCTGTTGGAGCTCGCGCCGTCCGGGCCTGCCTTCCCGGTCGTCTCCATCGCATTGTCCGACTCGGCCGAGAGGGTGAAGCTCCCGGCGGTCACCGCGCCGGTGCTCTCGACGAACGCCTCGGTCGTCTCGAAGACGAGCGCGATTCCGGCACCCAGACCCGCGCTCCCGCCGACCTGTGCCTTCCCGTTCGTCTTGACGTCGGTCTTGTTGACCGCCTTGACCGTCAGGTCGTTGCCGGTCGCCGTGAGCGGCGAAGCGCCGGTGACCTTCGTGCTCGCCGTGCTGATGGCCACGGAGATCGCGATCGCGCCGCTGCCGCCGTTCGTGACGTCGTTCGTCGACGTGAAGGTGGAGTTGCTCTCGATGTTGAGCGTCCCGCCGGTGCTGGAGACGGTCGAGCCGTCGATCCCGACTTCGGCCTTCGACTCGCCGACGAACGCGGCAAACGTGGTCTCGTCGACGTCGAGCGTGACCGTCGACGTCGCCTTCAGCGTCACGTTCCCGCTGCCGGTGATCGCGGCCCCGTTCAGGAGCTGGATCTCCGCATGCGACCGCGGAACGAGTGCCGTGAACGAGTCCGGCGTTGCCGTCGAGGTCGCCTCGATGTCCACGACGGCGCCGCTGATACTGCCGCCGTCGACGGTGATCGAGGCGTGGCTGCAGTGCGTCCCGAGGTTCGAGACGATCGCCGTCGTGATGTCGCCGCTCGACAGGTCGAAGAGCGCGTCCACGGCGCAAGCGAGCACGCCTCCGCCGAGCCCGCCAGAGATGGAGTCGGTCGCGGTCAGCGTGATGTTGCCGGTCGACAGGATCGATCCGTTGACCACGATCTCCTCGGCCAAGGCAGTCAATGAGGCGGAGAGCAGGTTGATCGGGCCCGTAAAGGTGATTCGGTCGCGCTGGTCCTTGCCGTCGATCGTGAGCGACGTCAGCGTCGAGATGGCAACCGTGACGCTCTCGATGCTGCCGAGCGTGCCGGTGACCGTCAGATTCGTTCCGTCTGAGGTGACCTCCAGGAAATCCGTTGCAGCCGAGGCGTCGATCGTGACCGCGCCGCTACCGGAGAGGAAGACCGGCTCGAGCCCGTCGTATGTGATCGCCGTCTGGTCGACCGTGATGACGCCCGAGTCAGGACCATGGCCGACGCTGGTTACAGACATCCCACCGCGGATCGCAAGGGTGTCGTAGCCCGCTGCGCCGCCGTGATAGGTGATCGGCACCGGGATCGGCCCGCCGGTGAAGTCGGCCGTCAGGGTGTCGTCGCGGTTGTCGGCGCCGTTGACGGTGATGCTGGAGAGGCTGGAGATCGAGTGGACCTGTACGGAGCCGTTCACGGAAACAATCAGGTCCGACCCGTCGCTCGACAGCGAGATCGTGTGCGACGTGTCGTCAGTCGCGTCGATGACGAGCGTGGGAGGCGAGGGGCCGCTGCCGGGTTCGGATGCGGGATCCGGGGGCGTCGAGTCAGCCGAGGTGGCGCTCGAGACGCCGGAATCTTGTGAAGTCGCCGACAAGACCGAAGCGTCGGTCGCGTCGGTCCCCGCGCCGCTCGAGCTGTTGCCGCTCGAGCTCGCAGCGGCAGCCGCGGCGATCAGAACCGTGTCGTCCTGCTGCGAGCCGTCGGAGAGAGTCGGTCCGTCGGCGGCGCCGCTCGTCTCGAGCGAGAGCGCGGGCGAGCTGGCCGTTGCGTCCGCGTCGACTGTTGCCGCTCCGGAGTCGTCCGCGTCCGTACTCGAAGAGAGGTCGATCGTCGAGGCGGCATCAAGCTCGGCATTCGAAGTCACCGAATTCGCATCGGTCGACGAAACGACTCCGCTGCCAGCCGGAGCTTCGACGTCGCCGGCCGTCGACGAGGAGACGTCTGTCGCGCCGCCGCCTGCCAGCTCGGAACCCGAGACGGACGCGATCGCACCCGATGCGCTCGAGACAGTTCCGCTGGAGACGAGCGAAGAGATCCGGGCGGCAGCTGCTGCCGCGACGTCCGTCGGCAAGCGCCGCTCTCCCGGAGCGAGCGTCTGCGGTGCGGCGGTGGCGTCTTGGTTCTGCACTCCGACCGCATATCCGAGCCCGTCGGCGACGACGGTCAGCAGGTCCATCGAGGAGGCGGCCGCGGCATCCTCCCCGCCGGCTGCGAACTCTTCATCACTCGCGGGCGTTGAATCGACAAACCAGCCGTAGCCCGCGCCGTCCTCGTCGACGACCACGACACCCGCGACAGTGACCGAGAGCTTCAGGCCGCCGAGGCTGGCGATCACGACTTGGGTCGCCTGCAGTGAGACCAGCTGATCGGAGTCGAGCTTTCCACTGTCGACCCAGAGCTGCTTCGCGGCGGCGACAATCGTAACCAGCTGGTCGTGCTTCAGCTTCGACGGGGGCGCGGCGTCTCCACTCGGCGCCGACGCCGCGAGCAGCACGTGGCCGTTCGCGACTTCGCAAGCGCCGGGCGCCTCATCCGAGCTGATTGCCGCCAGCACCTCCGCAGCGCGTGGATTGGCCGGGCTTTCGGAGACGACGTCCGTCGCATCTTCAAGACCGATGTTCGGGGGCGGTCCGCGCGCTTCCTCGCTTAGCGGCGAATCGCCGGAGATGGTCTGCGTGACGACTGCAGTCGACGTCGTGTCGGCGGTCTCTCCGAGCAGTGAGATCGTCTCGTCCGCGCTCGCGGTGGGAGAGGTGACGGCGGCGGCAGTCGTCACATCGACCTGCGTGACGGTCTGTTCGGACGAGTCGACCGCGACAGAACCGTCGGTGCCTGTGGCAGAAGCACTGACGCTCGGTGCGTCGGGTGCGGCGATGTTGGCCGAAACGTCGACCGACGCCTCGGAGGCGTCGGTCGAAGGGGCGGAGATCTCCACCACGGTGGTGACGACAGGTGTCACCACCTGTTCGGTCGGCGTCGTCGTGGGCTGCTCAACGGTCGCGGTCGCCGGCGCGGGGTCGCTCGAGGAGATCGGCTCGGACGTCGAGCTGAGGAACCGAAGGCCGGTGTGAGACTGCTGCGACGTCGGCGGTGTGTAAGCGGGCGCCCAACCGTCAGCTGACGTCGTTGTGGTGGCGTCAGTGGCTGACGTCGCTGTGGTGGCGTCAGTTGTCGCCTCGCTCTCCGGCGCAGGAGCGGCAGGCGTTTCGCTGGGCGTCTGCGTGGTCTGCGAGACCGCGGGCATCGTCGGCATGACCGGTGCAGTGCCGATGGAATCTTCGTACACGGGGAGCTCCGGCTCGGGCTTCGGCTTTGCCGGCGCGGGCCTCGTCGTGTACGAGTTGGTGACAACCGGGATCTGGTACGAGCCCGGCGCGCTAGCGAAGCGCGGGGGAAGTCCCTGCGCCGGCGAGAGTCCGTACACGCGACTCGGATTGAACTTCGGCGCGGGCGGCGGTGTCTGAGCGTGGCGCGTGACCTTTGGGACCGTCAGCCCCGGGAACTCGATGACCGGCGTGGAGACCTGCCGTAATGGGGAGATGGTGTCACCGCCGGGTGCGAGGGTGGCAGCGACGGGAACGACGTAGCTGATGGCGAGAGAGAAGGCGCCGACCGCGACGAAGGCGAGGGCAACACTCCGGCGCCGAAGCGCGAGGAGGCTGAAACGGTCAGCTGCAATCGAACCGCACTGCGAACCGTAAGACGTTATGCCTTCTCTCCCCTCGAAATCCCGTGGCCCCCCTCTGGGCCACACCCGAAGGAGAGAGTGACACCGACCTGCCGAACGTTCAATGGGCCGAACGGCCTATCTTTCGAAATCTGAAAGTGAACGGTTGGTGTCGAACGTGAACCACGAAAACGTTCCCTCGCGCGTGTAAAGACACGCGCACCCGTCCGTTGAGATCCGTGCGATCTTCTTGGGCGACGTCTGTCGCCACAGGGAGATCGGGTTCAGCAGTCGCCCCAATGTCGTTTTCGCCGCCCGAGCGACGTTTGTAACCAGGCTAGGGCAGCCGCGCAATCAGGTCGTTCGCCCAGCCCATGAGGAGATCGGCATAACCGGGATCGATCTTCTTGCCGGCCTGCGCGACCGCGACCTGGCTGATGAAGGAGGCGAGGATGCTCTTGGCATCCGCGTAGTCGCCGCGACTGATCGCTGCCTCCGCCGCGCGGGCCTTGGTGCAGAGCGGATTCTGCATGTTGGGATGGACGAGCCCGCCGGCGACGCCGTCGTTGACCCCGCTGCACAGGCCGAGTGCGCTGGCGTGGACCTCGAAGGTCACCGAGACCGTGCTGAGGTTCCCGAGCTCGTCGGTCGCGCTGACGACGATCGTGTGGCTGCCGGCCGCGAGCGAGCTGGTGCCGACGGTCGCCCCGCTCGTGAGTGTCCCCGTCCCATCGAGGGTGGCATTGATCGTGTCGACGTTGTCGACATCGGTCGCCCCGTAGGTGAAGGTCAGCAGCGCGCCAACGTCGTAGCTCGACCCGTCGCCGATCCCGCCCGTTGTGATGTCCGGTCCGGTTGTGTCGAGTCGGACGTCTTTCGTCGTCGTGAGGCTATTGCCGGCGAGGTCGGTCACCATCACTGCGACCGTGAAGATCCCGTCCGGGCCGGACAACGTCAGGGCGCCGATGTCGCCGTACGACTCTGCCGGGTCGAAGCTTGCGCCGCCGTCACTCGAGAACTGCATCTCGCTCAGCCCGCTGAGCGTGTCGTCGAAGTCGAGCTCGAGTGTCAGATCGGGATACCGCGTCGCGATCTCGCCGTTGATGATCGGGGTGTCCGGCGCCACCGTGTCAAACAGGATCGCGAGCGTGTTCGACCACGGCGTCACGTTGCCGGCCAAATCCTCCCCGTAGGCCGAGTACGTCCACACACCCTGCCGGCCATCAACACCGAAACCACCCAACGCGTCCGGGTAGTAGTAGTAACCACAACAGGGCGTCCCGGCCGCCACCGTCGGGATCGCGCTCGTCACATCACGCCCACTCGGAGCGATCTCGCGCGTCTGGAAGAAACCCTGCTCCCCCAACGACGTCGCCCAAAAATGCCAGGGCTGCAAATTGGTGACGTTGTCGGAGCTCGAATAACCCGAGTCCTCAACCGCCGGCAGAGATCCAACACCGGCGTCAGCGGCGCCACCGTGTCAAACAGGATCGCCAACGGCGCCGACGTGTCGCTCAGGTTGCCCGCATAATCGACCGCCCAAGCCGTATACGTCCAAACACCCTGACGCCCATCCGCGCCAAGGCCGCCAGCCGCATCAGCGTACGGCGCATACGTGCCCGCGAAACCCCACTCAGCAACGTTCGCGTTATACGCCCCACCCGTCGTCGAACGCCCATTCGGCGACAACTCATGCAAATACCCAAACGCCGGCTCACCCGCCGTATTCGCAACGTAATGCCAGTAATTGATGTTCGTCACGTTGTCAGCCGACGAATAACCAGAGTCCTCAACCGCATCAAGATCCAACACCGGCGTCAGCGGCGCCACCGTGTCGATCATCACGCTGAGAGAAGCGGACTCGGGTCCGGGAGCACTCAGGAGGTCAAGCCGTGCTCGCGCGCTGAACTGATGAAGCCCGTCGGCAAGAGTGTGAGCCACATCCACCTGGACCCTGGCAAGTCCGACGACATCTGCGAACGCAGAACCGAGCACGATCCCGCCCTCGAGCAGTTCGACCAGCGAGTACGCGTCTGCGATGACGTCGAAGAACGGGATGACGTCGCTCGTGTAGTCGTCCGACTGTGAGAAACCGGAGTCACTTGCGGGAATGAGGTCGGGGATCGATGCGACCGGGTCGAGGCCGGTGGGATCATCGGTCTCGGTCGTCTCGTTGGACTGCACGCCGGCGACGTAGTCGCTGAAGTGCGGCAGTGCCGCCGTGACCGTGTGCGCAAGCGGGTCGACGGTCGACGGCAGCTGGATCGCGTTACCGCTCGGATCGAGGTAGTAGATGCTCGGCGAGCCGGTGACGCTCGGGTCGAAGGAGAGCGTCAGCTGAGGTGGCGCCGCGAAGATGCTGACCGAGGTTCCAGTTGTCGCATCGACCGCCGAAAGGTCGTATACGGCTGACACGAGCTGGATGCCGGCCGGCGGAGAAGCGCTCGACGGCGCGATCGTCACGTTCACATCCCCCGCCACGCTGTTCGGAGCGAAGGTGAGCGTCGCGGCCGCGTCCGGGGTAGTGATCGTGCCACCGTCGGTTGCGGAGATCAATGTCGGCGGCGGCGAAAGTCCGCTCGCGGTGTTCGCGTTCGGATCCGGAATCGTCGTGGGTGCGGGCGTCGGTGTTGCCGTCGAACTCTCTGGCGCAACCGTCTCGGTGCTGCTGGTCCCGACGAGAACGTTGACCGCACCGGTGCCGGGGACGGTCGTCGTCGCCGGTGCTGAGGAAACGGCGTTCGGGTCCGGCTGTGCAGTCACCGCTGCTGTCGGAGTGTCCGAGGTGCTTGGCTCGACGCTGGGAGCGACCGCATCCGAGTTCGGAATCGTGACGGCGACCGTCGCCTCACTCGTGACCGGGCTCGCCGGCGCGGGCGGTTCACTCGTCGTGATCGGCGGCACGGTCAGCTCTGCCACAGCGGGCTCGATCGGGGCAGCCTGGCTCGAAGTCGTGACCGAGGTGTCAGTCGGGGCCTGCGGAGCGCTGGAGCTCGTCGGCGCGGAGCTGATCGTCGAAGAATCCGTCGTCGCGATTCTTGCCGGCGCGGCAGCTTGCACCGCGACCGGAGGCGAGGGCGCAGCTGTCGCTGGAGCCGCTGTCGCGACAGGCGCGGGTGTGGCGGGCGCGGGTGTGGCGGGCGCCGAGGTCGCCGGCGCGGGCGGCATCGGCAGCGGACGCCTATCCGGAACTGCGATCGCCGGGACGGCCACTCCCGTCGAATCTTCGTAGGTCGGAAGCGAAGAGTCGCTGACTGCAGAGCGGGACGGCTGCGGGCGTGTCACATACAGGCTGGTCACGACCGGAACCGTCTGTGCCGCCACCCAGCGAAGGGGCGAGGTGGACCGCGGAGCTTCGGGCCGCACCAGTGTCGGCACCGGCGGCGGGACGACCGCGCGGCTGACCGCGGGCACACGGAGCGTGGGGAACTCGAACGTCGGCGCAGCGAGCTCGCGAAGCGGCGAGATCGTCGCACCGCCGGCGCTTAGGGTCGCGGCCACCGGGACCACGTAGGTGATCGCGAGCGAGAACGCGCCGAGCGCCGCCAGCCAGAAGGCGACGCCGCGGCGGCGTAGAGCCAAAAGACTCAGTCGATCCGCCGGAACTGTTCCTGCCACCGCGTAGGACGGGATCCGCGTGCCCGCCTCCCCTTCGCCGGAGGCGCCCCCTCAGCGCCTTTCGTGCAGGAGCGTGACACCGTCGCAACGCGCGATCAATGGGCCGAACGGCCCATCTTTCTGTAACCAAGGCGCGAAAGTAGGAAAACGTACGTCGTGTTCGAGCTCCCCAGGTTGGACTCGAACCAACAACCCTCCGGTTAACAGCCGGATGCTCTGCCAATTGAGCTACTGGGGAAGGCGCGCGTCAGTGTAGCCGCTGAGGCGGGACGAGACTTCCTCCAAAAACGCAGGATCGTGCGCCTGCGCGCGGCCTCGGAGCGTGGCCTCGAGGCCGCTGCGGATCTCAGTTACGAGCGACGCCAGCGGGATCTCATCTGCCGCCTTGTCGACGATGAAGAGCTTGCGCGGCTCAGGTTCCGCGCCCCACGCGGCGTGGAACGCGACAAGGTTCCGCCACGCGTACGCGGGCCATACGGGAAGGACGCAAACATGGGGCGAAGCGGCTTCTAGCTCGCGGGCGACGTTCGTCGCCAGCTCCCGATCGGCAAAGAGCGGCTGCGCGTCACCTGCAGGAACGAGATCGAGCTCTCCGTTGTCGTCGAGCTCCCCGACCGCAAACAAGGGCCGCCCATTCGAGGGCGTTCCCAAGGCAAGGGCCACTTCGAGCTCGGCGCGCTGTGACTCTGCCGGCCTGCGTCCGGTCAGCAGGCGATGTGCGTGCTGACGCGTGACGCCGAGCTGACCGGCCAGATCCGTGACCGAAAGCCCCTTGCGCCGCAGAAGTGCTTGCCAGACCTCGGATTCATCGCGCATGGCGACGATGGTAACCCGTACCCACGAGAGTTACGAGCGTAACCTCAGCGCGAAATCGGCTGGGCCGTGGCGATTTCCTCCATTGCCTGGAGTATTTTCGCCAGCGCGGCTTGGAGCTCCAGCGTCCGCGCCTGATCGGCGTCGATGAGCTCGCGGCGGATTCGCCGTTCACGCAGGCGCAGGAGCAGTTCCTCGGCGGTGCGCTCGTCGATGCCCTCCGCGGCGGCCCGGGCGTCGAGCTCGGCGACGAGACCAATCAGGTCCTCATCCGGCTCGGCCGCGGAGACGAGTTGATCGCGCAGGCGCCTGTGAACGTCGGCATCGAAATGCTCCGGTCCCAGCTCACCGAGCACGGGGACGAGGGAGCGGTGCGCCGCAACCCCGGCCAGAGCGTTCCGCTCGAGTCGTTCGCCGGCGTCGAGCAGCCGAGGCGACACGTGTCCGGTCGCCGAGGCGCCGCTCCGGGGAGCGAGCCCGGCCTGGGTCTCCTTCGGGAGATCGAGCTTGTCGGCGGCGTAGCGAATGGCGTCATGGCGCTCGGGCGAATCTTCGAAACGCGCAAGCACTTCTCGGACTCTGACGAAGGCCTCTTGCCGGTCCTCTGCGCGCTCGATCTCGAGCCTGACGCGATAGCCGAGATAATTCTCCGCACTCCCCAGGCGCTGCTCGAATCCTTCGGCCAGATCGGCGGGATCGAACCCGGTCGGTAGGGCAACGACGCGAACATCAAGACCCTGTGCGGCCGCGAGCTCCATGCCGCGCAGCGTCGCAGCCTCGCCGGCAACGTCGCCGTCGAAGCAGAGCCAGACGCGCGTCGTCAAACGGCTGAGCTCCCTGACGTGGCGTTCGGTAACTGCCGTTCCCATCGACGCGACGACAGGCTCGATCCCGGTCTGCCTGAGTGCGAGCACGTCCGTGTTCCCCTCCACCACGACCGCACGCTCCTGCTTCGCGATCGCCGCACGCGCCCGATCGAGGCCGTAGAGGAGATCGCCCTTGCGGAAGAGCTCGCCCTCGGGCGAATTCACGTATTTCGCGCGGAGTGGATCGTCCTCGCGAAGCTTGCGCGCCTGGAATCCCAGCACGCGGCCACGAGCGTCGGCGAGCGGAAACAGCAGCCGTCCGGAGAAATAGTCGTTGCCGCGCCGGTTGACGAGTCCGGCTGCGACGAGCTCTTCGCGTGTGAAGCCGCGCTCCAGCGCTTTGCGCACGAGCGTCGTGCCGCCGAGCGCGAGTCCGAGCCGGTACTCTCGACACACGGCTTCGCCAAGCCCACGCCCCGCGAGGTAGTCGCGCGCAAGTGAGCCGGCCTGCGAGTCCCAGAGATAGCGCTCGTAGAACGAGGCGGCCGCGTCGAGCAGCTCGAGCAGGCGTTCGCGGTGGCGGCGGCGCGCATCCTGTTGCGGCGACGTCTCCTCGTACTCGATCTGGACGTTGAAGCGGTCGGCGAGCCACTCGATCGCACCGGCGAAGTCGAGCTGCTCGGTGTCGCGTACGAACGTGATCAGGTCTCCCTTCGCGCCGCAGCCGAAGCAGTAGTAGAGCTTCTCCGTCGCGTTGACGGAAAAGCTCGGCGTCCGCTCCTCGTGAAACGGACAACGGCCCGTGTAGCGCGCCCCGGCCTTGCGCAGCTGCGTTCGCGCGGAGACGACCGAGATCATGTCGGCAGCAGCCTTGACTTCCTCGACGGACGAATCCTTGATCCGCGCCACCGACTAGCTCAGCTCCGCAACGTACGTCAAGGCGAAGCGATCGGTCATCCCGGCGATGAACTCCACGATCTGCTCTGGTTCGTCTCCACGCTCGACGAGGTGATCGAAGATGCGGCGCACCGTAGCCCGTGCACGCTCCTGCTCGAGCAGGGCGTGCGGGCCGAGATAGACACGCTCGAACATGAACTCCCGCAGGGCGAGCATTGCGCCGCCGATCTCCTCGCTCTGCACGATGTCGCGCGCCTGTTCGGAGCTCTCGACGAGATCGTGCACGAGCGTGTCGATCCGCCGCGAGCCGCGATCGCCGAGCAGCGCGACCTCTTCTTGGGGAAGCTCGGCCGGATCGAGAATTCCGAAGCGCACGGCGTCGTCGATGTCATGGTTGATGTAGGCAACGCGGTCGACGATCCGGACGATCTTCCCCTCGAGCGTGGCCGGCTCGCGTGAGCCGGTGTGAGTCAGGATCCCGTCACGAACCTCTTCCGTGAGGTTGAGCGTCTCGGCGATCCGCAACGACTGCTCGTTGTGCCGGAAGCTGCGGCCGTAGTGCTCCCGGAGCGCGAGGTCGAGCGCTTCTTCCCCTGTGTGCCCGAACGGAGGATGTCCCATGTCGTGTCCGAGCCCGACCGCTTCGACAAGGTCTTCGTTGAGCCGCAGCGCCCGTGCGACGCCGCGTGCGATCGCGGTCGTCTCGAGCGTATGGGTCATGCGGGTTCGGTAGTGGTCGCCGGCGGGATCGATGAAGACCTGCGTCTTGCCCTTCAGCCGTCTGAACGGCTTCGAATGAAGGATGCGATCGCGGTCGCGCTGAAACGGCGTGCGCAGCCGGCAGTCGTCCTCGTCACGCAGCCGGCCGCGGGTCTCGTACGAGCGCACGGCGAGCGGCGAGAGCCAGCGCTCCTCGTGTTCGCGAACCTGTGCCTCGAAGGCATCCGCAACTCTTCCCGCAAGCTCAGGCATCACGACGTCCAGGCTAGATGATGATCGGGACGGTTCCCCCGTCCGCGCTCCAGGCGGAACCCGTCACGTAGGAGGCACGATCCGAGCACAGAAAAGCAATGACAGAGGCGATTTCCTCGGGCTCGGCGAGGCGGCCGAGGGGACGGCCCGCACCGACCGTCTCTAATACTTGTACGCGCGTCTTACTAGAGCGCACCGCTTGCTGGTCTGCGAGACCTCCCTCTCCCAGCCAGGCGCCGGTCGCGGTCGGGCCCGGAGCGATGGCGTTGCAGCGGATGCCGTCCTTCGCGTAGAGGTCGGCCACGAGCCGGGAAAGGGAGAGAACCGCGGCCTTCGTGACCGAGTAGTTCGGCATGCCGGTGGAAGGACGCTTTCCGGCCGTCGAGGAGACGTTCACGATCACGCCGTGACCCGCGGTGCGCATCGCCGGGAGGACGGCACGGATGGAGCGAACGTAGCTCATGACGTTCAGCTGCCACATGTCGTCCCACTGCCGGTCGCTCAACTCCTCGAATGTGACCTGGTACGCCTCCCCCACGTTGTTCACGAGGCGCTCGACTCCGCCCAGCGCCTCCGTCGCCTGGGCGACCAGCGCTGCGGGTGCGTCCGGCTCCGAGAGATCGCAGGCGACACCGAGGGCTGCGCCGACTTCCCTTTCGGCTCGTTCCACACGACCCTGATCCCGCCCCGTCACGACGACGCGGGCCCCTTCCGCGGCGAGCAGGCGTGCAGTCTCGAGCCCGATCCCGGAAGTTGACCCGGTGACGAGGCAGACGCGGTCGCGGAGGCCAAGGTCCATCGGGTCGCTAGCCTAGATCGTCTCGGATGAATTCCATCGGTTCGACCGGTCGTTTCAGACGGACGCGCGAGCAAAGCCCGCACGTCCTGAGGGCGGCACCGACAAGCGGTGCCTCGGCGGCATGACGACCCTCCTTCTCGTTCGCCACGGCGAGACCGACTGGAACCGGGCCGGACGGTGGCAAGGGCACTCCGATACACCCTTGAACGAGCGGGGTCGCGAGCAGGCCCGAGGGCTCGCGAAGCAACTCGACGGCGTCGACGTGGTCTATTCGAGCGACCTGGAGCGCGCCCGCGAGACCGCGGAGATCCTCGCGGAGGAGCTCGGAGCCGAGGTGCACCTCGATCGACGTCTCCGAGAGCGGGGCTTCGGGGCGTGGGAAGGGTTGACTTCGGACGAGATCGAGCGCCGTTTTGCCGAGGCTCACCGCCGCTGGAAGGCACGCGAGGGATTCGGCGCCGAGGATGCCGAGCCGTTCGACTCGTTCGCGGCCCGCGTCCAGGCTTTCCTCGCAGACGCGCTGCGCCTCCATCCGGGAGAAACAGTCCTCGTGATCGCGCACGGCGGCTCGATCCGGGTCATCCACGCCCTTGCGACGGGGCTTGACTACGTCCGCGACCACCGGTCGATTCCGGCCGTGGCCAATTGTGTGGTCGCCCGCTACGCCGCCAGGGACGGCAAACTCGCGCCGATAGACTGAGCGGCCCGGTGGAGGACTACACCAACAAGTACAAGGGCGAGCAGGTCGAGGTCGCCCTCTTCGGGGGCGAGTACCAGGAAGGCGTGCTCACGGCCTATTGCTACGTCGAGGACGTCGCGCATATCGAGCTGAACGGCCACATTCTCGTCCCGCTCCAGAACATCGCATCCCTTCATTGCTCGAGCCGCTGCGACGCGCCGGACGACGACTGGCCCCCGCGCGGCCTCGAGCAGGAAGACGGCAGCTAGGCCGCCTTGGGCGGACGGCTGCTGGTCGTTCGCAACGTTCTCAAGGCCTGGGCGCTCCTCGCCGGGACCTGCGGCGTGCTCGGTCTGCTCGGCTGGGCGCTGGGGGGCTACCGGCTGCTGTCGATCTTCGTCTTCTGCGGCGCCTTGCTGGCGGCCGCGCTCTACTGGTACGCCGATCGCGTCGCCGTCGGACTCGTCAGGGCGCGCGAGCTTCCTGTCGGAGAGGCGCCCGGATTGCACTCCATGGTCGAGCGGCTTGCGGCACTCGCAGGTGTCGCGAAACCTCGGCTCTATGTGATCGAGGACGGGCTGCCGCGCGCGCTCGCCGCAGGTCGTGGACCTCGCGGATCGGCGATCGCGGTCAGCGCCGGCTTGCTGTCGGCCGCTTCGCCCGCAGAGCTCGAGGCGGTCCTCGCCCACGAGCTCGCTCATGTCCGGCACCGTGACGTCGTCGTGCAGACCTCGGTGGTCGTCCTCGCCGCGACGTTGCTCGAGCTGAGCCGCATCGGCGGCTGGTTCTCTCGCGTTCTGCTGTTCTTCCTCGGCCCGGTCGCGTCCGCATTCGTCCATCTGATGCTGTCGCCGAAGCGCGAGTTTCTCGCCGACGCTGCCTCGGCGTCGATCTGCGAGTCGCCGCATCCGATGGCCGACGCGCTCGTGCGCCTGGATCAGGCCGCGGAACTCGTCTCCTTCGCGGGCAATCCCGCGACCGAGCCGCTCTACACGATCAATCCGTTCCTGGAGCAAGGCCTGGCGGCTCTCTTCGTGACACACCCGCCTGTCGGAGAGCGTGTGCGCCGCCTGCGGGAGCTCGATCCGGATTGGCGCAAGAAGCTGCGCGCCGCGTGAGGATTCATCCTTCCGACCTGAGCATCGCCAAGGGCCGGAGCTTAGAGCGCTAACAGCGGCTCTAAGCGGAGGCCGAACTCACGCGAGCGGGGACGCGAAGCGCCACCGCTCGCGGACCGCCGACATTCGCCGGCGAGAGACCGAGTAGAAGTGCGCGGGCTGAGCCCGCGCACGTTCCCCGCGAAGCGGCCTACAAAGACCGAAGGGCCGCGAAAGCGGCCCTTCGGAAGACAATCGGCGGCTACCTACTCTCCCGGGAGGTTGCCCTCCGAGTACCATCGGCGCAAGCGGGCTTAACTTCTCTGTTCGGAATGGGAAGAGGTGTTTCCCCGCCGCTAAGACCGCCGAAGCTTTACCGCACTCCGGTGCCA
>WNFV01001189.1_pt1 | contig 35757 bp, 32 predicted proteins | sample 5400101 | NCBI WGS metagenome assembly WNFV01 (sample SAMN13153361, study PRJNA577476) | soil metagenome | isolation source: 115 cm soil or saprolite under grassland replicate 1 | place: USA:California | collected 2016-06-15 | reverse complement strand
GGTGCGGACGTTCTTCAGCCTGGTGCGCACGAAGGCGCCGCCCTTGCCCGGCTTGACGTGCTGGAACTCGACCACGTTCATGAGCGCGCCGTCGATGTTCAGCGTCATGCCGTTCTTCAGGTCGTTGGTGGTGGGCATCACGTCTCCTACGCTCGCTGGCAGGCTGCCCGGCTCCCGCCGGCGGGCTGCGTGCCGGTCACAGCTCGAGTAGCTCCCTGGGGGCGGTGGTGAGCAGCTCGTGACCGTCCGGGCGGACGACAGCGAGATCCTCGATCCGAACGCCGCCGAAGCCGGGGAGGTAGACACCGGGCTCGACGGTCACGGGCGTTCCGGCGGCGATCCTACCAGAGCCGCCCGGGCGCACCCAGGGAGCCTCGTGGATCTCGAGACCGACGCCGTGGCCGCTCGGGTGGCCGAAGGCGTCGCCCCAGCCGGCGTCGGCGATCACCCGCCGGCAGGCCTGGTCCACCTCGGCGCAGCTCACCCCGGGCCGCAGCGCGGCCAGGCCGGCCTCCTCGGCGTGCCGTACCAGCTCGTAGACCTCCCGCTGGCGTGGCGAGGCGGTGCCGAACACCACCGTGCGGGTCATGTCCGAGCGGTAGCCCTCCACCAGCGCGCCGAAGTCGAGGGTGACCAGCTCGCCGCGGCCCAGCGCCCGCTCGCCCGGGCGGTGGTGGGGCTCGGCGGCGTGTTCGCCGAAGGCGACGATCGGGTCGAACGCGAGGCCGTCGCCGCCGAGGCGGCGCATGCCGAGCTCGATCTCCAGGGCGACCTCGCGCTCGGTCACGCCCGCGCGGAGCCCGCCGAGCACCTCCGGCAGCGTCTCGGTGGCGATCCTGGCGGCCTCGCGCATGGCCGCCAGCTCGTCGTCGTCCTTGACCTCGCGCAGCTCCTCCACCAGCTCGGGGGCCGGCACCACCGCCCTGCCCGGCAGCAGGGTGCGCAGCCGCTGGCCGGTGCCCCAGGTGAGCCCGCCCGGCTCGAAGCCGAGGCCGTCGCCGTCCGTGCCGAGCACGCCGATCACCCCGGCGATCAGGTCCCCGGGAGCGATCACCACCTCGGCCCCGTCGACCTCGGCGGCCTGCCGCTCGTAGCGGCGGTCGGTGAAGAACACGGTGCGGTCGTGCAGCAGCAGCAACGCGCCGTAGCTGCCCGCGAAGCCGGTCAGGTAGCGCACGTTGACCGGCTTGGTCACCAGCAGGCCGACCAGGTCGACGGGGGCGAGCCGGGCGCGCAGCGCGCGGCGCCGGGCCTTGGCGGCCCTGGGCCGGAACGGCTTCGCCGGACGGCGTGGCTTCCTGCTCCTGGCGCGGTCGTTCGCCGTCATCGCCTGGTTCCTGGTCCGAGGCCCCCGGGGGGGTCCGGGGGGGCGCTGTTCGCCCCCCCGGAGGATCGGATCAGCGCGGTGGCGGCGCGCAGGCCGAGCTCGTAGCTGGCGGGGCCGAAGCCGGCCACCACCCCGGCCGCCGCCGGGGCCACCGCCAGGCGGTGGCGCCAGCGCTCGCGCGCGTGGACGTTGGACAGGTGGACCTCGACGACCGGGATGCCGGCGGCCTCGACCGCGTCGCGCAGCGCGTAGGAGGTGTGGGCGAGCGCGCCCGGGTTGAGCACCGCCGCGGCCACGCCGCGGCCGCGCGCGGCCAGCAGCTCGGCGACCAGCTCGCCCTCGTGGTCGGACTGCAGGCCCTCGACCGTGACCCCGAGGGCGCCGGCCAGCTTCTCCAGGCGCGCCATGATGCCGTCGAGGTCCTCGCTGCCGTAGTGGGCCGGGTCGCGGCGGCCGAGCGCGCCCAGGTTGGGCCCGTGCAGCACCAGCACCGGGGGACCCTGCCCGGCGGGGCGGAAGCGCCGGCTCACGTCCCCGCCCTGGAGAGGGAGCGGATCGCCGCGGCGAGCACCTCCGCGTCGGGTGCCGGCACCACCACCGGCTCGCCGACCGCGCGCAGCAGCACCAGCCGCAGGCCGCCGAGGTGCTTCTTGTCGGTGGCCATGGCCGCGAGCACGGCGGCGGGGTCGAGCTCCACCCCGCCGGTCGGCAGGCCCATCGCGGCGAGCACGCGCACGTGCCCGTCGGCGAGGCCCGGCGCCGCGATCCCGACCGCCTCGGCCACCCGCGCGGCGAACACCATGCCGAGGGCGACCGCCTCGCCGTGGCGCAGGCGCCCGTAGCCGGCCAGCCGCTCCAGCGCGTGGCCGAGGGTGTGGCCGTAGTTCAGCACCGCCCGCCGCCCCTCCTCGCGCTCGTCGGCGGCGACCACCGCCGCCTTGACCCGCACGGCCGCCTCGAGCAGCGGGGTGAGCGCGTCGAGGTCGCCGGCGGCGACCGGGCTGGCGCGCTGCAGTAGGCCAGCCTCGGCCGTGGCCAGGCAGGCGTCGGCGAGGGCGGGATCGCCGACCAGGCCGGCCTTGATCACCTCGGCCATGCCGGAGCGGCGCTCGGCCTGGTCGAGCCCGGCCAGGGTGGCGGTGTCGGCCACCACCGCGACCGGGTGGTGGAACGCACCGACCAGGTTCTTGCCGGCCGGCAGGTCGACGCCGGTCTTGCCGCCGACGGCCGCGTCGACCATGCCGAGCACGGTGGTGGGCAGGTTGACCAGGGGCACGCCGCGCAGCCAGGTGGCGGCGGCGAAGCCGGCCGCGTCGCTGGTGGCCCCGCCGCCGACGGCCACGACCGGGTCGGCCCGGTGGGTCGGGACCGCCGCCAGCCGCTCGTACAGCGACGCCACCACCGCGAGCTGCTTGGCCGCCTCCCCGGCCGGGACCTCGAGCAGCCGCGGCTCGAGGCCGCGGCGGGCGCACGCGGCCGCGGCCTGCTCGGCGTGGGCGGCCACCGGCGCGCTGAACACCACCGCCGCGACCTCCGCGCCCGGCAGCTCGGGCAGCAGCTCGTCGAGCCGGTCGAGCAGGCCGCCGCCGAGGTGGACCCGGTAGACGCCGCCGGGGACGCGGACCTCGATCGTCCGGTGTGGCGTGAGGCGTCCGCCGCGGCCGGCGGGGCCGCCGCTCACACCCGGCCGGCCAGCTCGTCCACCCTGCGCCGGTACCACTCAAGCACCTCGGCGGCGCTCTGCTCCGGGCTCTGCCGGTCGGTGTCGACCAGCAGGTCCCCGGCGGTCTCGTAGATCGGCCCGCGCGCGACCAGCAGGTCGCGGATGCGCCCGACGCGGTCGGTCACGTCGAGCAGCGGCCGGTCGGTGGCGCCGACCAGCCGGCCGGCCAGGGTCTCCGGGGTGGCGCGCAGGTAGACCAGCAGCCCGGCCTGCTTGAGCGCGGTGCGGTTCTCGGCCGAGAGCACGGCGCCGCCGCCGACGGCGATCACCCGGCCGGGGATGGCGATGGCCCGGTCGATGGCGGCGACCTCGCGGCGCCGGAAGCCCTCCTCGCCCTCGCGCTGGAAGATCTCGTTGACGTCCATGCGCGCCTGGCGCTGGACGAGCACGTCGGTGTCGACGAACTCGCGCCCGAGGGCGCGGGCGACGAGCTGGCCGACCGACGTCTTCCCGGCCCCCATGAAGCCGATCACGATGATGGTTGGCAGCACCGGGCGCACCTGGAGCCTCCTCGACCGTCACTGCTGCGTCGTCCGGACGCGGCGGGGCGCGCTGCACCCTCGGCGGTCGACCGGAGACCGGCCGCTCGCCTTCCGCGGGCCGGCTCGTAGAAGCTTACCCGCTCCCGTCTGTCGTGGCCGTGAAGCTTGGCAGCGATGCGAGGTAGGCGTCGAGGTTGCGGCGCACCTCGGCGAGCGAGTCGCCCCCGGTCTTCTCCAGCAGGGCGTCGGCCAGGACCAGCGCGACCACCGCCTCGGCGACCACCGCCGCGGCGGGGACGGCGGTGACGTCGGAGCGCTGCACCACCGCCTTGGCCGGCTCGCCGCTGGCCACGTCGACCGTGTCCAGCGCCTTGACCAGGGTGGACAGGGGCTTCATCGCCGCCCGCAGGCGCAGTGGCTCCCCCGTCGACATGCCGCCCTCGATGCCGCCGGAGCGCCCGGTGCGGCGCACCGGCCCGTGCGGGCCGGGGACGATCTCGTCGTGCGCCGCCGAGCCGGGGCGGGCGGCGCCGGCGAAGCCGTCGCCGACCTCGACGCCCTTGATCGCCTGCACGCTCATCAGCGCCCCGGCCAGGCGCGCGTCCAGCTTGCGGTCCCAGTGCACGTGCGAGCCGAGCCCCGGCGGCAGGCCCCAGGCGAGCACCTCGACCACCCCGCCGAGGGTGTCGCCCGCCGCCTTGGCGGCGTCGATCGCGGCCGTCATCGCCGCCGCGGCGGTCCCGTCGAGGCAGCGCACCGGCGAGGCGTCGAGCCGCTCGCGGTCGCCGGGCCCGGGCATCGCGGCCGGGTCGGCGGCGACCTGGCCGAGGCTGGCGACGTGCCCGAGGACGGTGACGCCGACCTGGGCCAGCAACGCCTTGGCGACCGCGCCGAGGGCCACCCGGGCGGCCGTCTCCCTGGCGCTGGCCCGTTCGAGCACCGGGCGGGCCTCGTCGAAGCCGTACTTCTGCATGCCGGCGAGGTCGGCGTGGCCGGGGCGCGGGCGGGTCAGCGGCGCCCCGCGCCCGGTCGCCGCCGCGGTGGGGTCGGCCACCGGGTCGGGCGCCATCACCTCGGTCCACTTCGGCCACTCGCTGTTGCCGATCACCACCGCCACCGGCGAGCCGAGGGTGCGCCCGTGCCGCAGCCCGCCGAGCACCTCGAGGCGGTCGGCCTCGAAGCGCATGCGCGCGCCACGGCCGTAGCCGAGCCGGCGCCTGGCCAGCTCGGCGGCGATCTCCGCGGTGGTCACCGGGACCCCGGCCGGCATCCCCTCGAGGACGGCGACCAGCGCCTGCCCGTGCGACTCCCCCGCGGTCAGGTAGCGCAGCACCTGCACGGCAACGGTCCTTGCTCGGGTGACGGGTGCGCGCCGATGGTACGGCGCCGGTCAAGCCGGCGGCGTCACGGCGGCAGGCTGCCCGGGTTGGTGATCTCCGCCCACTGCCTGGCCTCGTCGTCGGCGCCGCTCAGGACCCGCCGGAGGTGCCGACCGACCCGCGCCACTGCTGCGGGGCTATTTGAGGACGGCCTCGCCCTCGCAGAGGGTGAACGCGCCGCCGGAGGAGCGGAACTCGGCGCAGCTCCTACCGACGTCGACCACCCGGTACGCGCCCGCGATGGTGCCGCCCTCGGCCGCCTGGTACTTCTTGCCGTCCAGGTCGACCTTGACGTAGCGCACGCTGCTGCCGAACACGCTGAGCAGCGTGAGCTTGCGCCCGCTCGAGGAGCCGCCGCCGGGGCTGGTGGCGCTGGTGGTCGTGGTGACGCCACCGCTGCCGCTGGACGAGGTCGTCGCGGTGGCGCCGCTGCCGACCAGCGGCTTGAACGGGTCCTTGGCGGTGAGCGCGAGCGACGTCAGCGCCGGGGCGGCGGTCGTGGCGGTGGTGGTCGGCATGGCCGGCTCGGCGGCGGCGCCGGGCCTGGTCGTGGTGGTGGCGCCGGGCCTGCCGGTGGTGGGCGGGGCCAGCACCACCCGCGGCGCGGCCGTCCCGCCCCCGAAGGGCCCGCTCATGAGCACGGCGACCACCAGCAGGACCAGGCCGAGGGCGGCGGCGCCCAGGATCAGCGCGCGCTGCCTCGGATCGGTCCGGTTCGGCGAGGACTCCGGTTGCGTCGACACGGCGCTAGCTCCTCCCCCCGGCCGGCGGGGTGGTGGTGGACGGTGTGGTCGTCCCCGCCGCCCCGGCGGGCGCCTGCACCTTGGCGTGCTGGAACACCATCAGGCTGATGTTGGCGGTCAGCGCTCCCCCGCCGGCCGTGAGGGTCGCCGTGGAGCCGCTGCTGGTGCCGCCGCTCGACCCCGAGCCGGCGACGCTCACCGAGCGGACCAGCACCGAGCGTGGCGGGATGTGCGCGGCGGAGTCGGGGCTCTTGACCAGGTTCTCCAGCCGCGCGAGGAAGTCCTCGATGGCGAAGAAGCCGCCGCCGACCGACACCGTGGCGGTCAGCGCCGCCAGCTCGGGACTGCTGGTCGAGGCCGCCGGCGGCGTCGGCTGGATGGAGACCAGGTCGACGCCGGACTGCTCGGCGATCTTCTGCAGGGCGGTGGTCAGGTCGGGCAGGTCGGGCTTGGCGGGGAACAGGTCGCGGGCCTCGCGGGCACGGGCGCGCAGGCTCCCGGCCTCGCTCCGGACCTGCTCGAGCGCGCGGATCTGGCCGCGCAGGGTGTCCGCCTGGGCGGCGGCGGCCTGCTCCTCGGCGCGGGCGGCGTCGGCCTGCCCGCCCTTCGGCCGCACCAGCACGGCCCACAGGCCGGCCAGGACCAGGACCGCGACCACGACGGAGACGATCAGCTCTCGGCGGCGGCCCACTTCAGCGCCCTCCCGTCCCGCCGGGGCGCTGGAAGCGCCCGGAGTAGGCCGCCTGGCTGAGGTCCACGCTGGCCGAGAAGGTCACCGTGGCCTGGCCGCTCCCGGCCTGCTTCTGCGAGCTGGTGTAGTACGGGTTCAGGTACACCGACCCTCCGTTCCGCTTCACCGCGCCGTCGAGCACCTTGACCAGCTTCCCGACGTCGATGTGGCCGAGCCCCGCGCCGGCGAAGGTGATCGTGCCGACCGGCGACCCGAACCCCGGGGCGCCCGGGACGATCCCGGCCGTGGCGTTGCCGTTCTGGCCGCCGGAAGCCTGCGTGCCGGACCCCTGGCTCTGCTGGGTCTCGGAGAGCGAGGCGCTGAGCTGGGTCAGCCAGGCGTTGTCCGGCATCACCATGGCGACGTCCTGCAGCACCCGGGAGAAGCGCACCTCGCGCGCGTAGACGGTGGCGCGGAGCTGCTCGGCCGAGACCACCTCGGCCTGCAGGTCCGCCCAGGGCTGCAGGCCCGCCCGCTGGGTGCCGAGCTGCGTGGCGATGGCCCGCTGCCCGGCGGCGGCCCGCTCGGCCCGCTGGGCGCGCGCCGAGTCGGCCAGCCAGAGCAGCGCGAGCAGGCAGAGCGCGACGCCGAAGCCGGCCGCCACGGTGAGGCGCTGGCGTCGCACCAGGCGGCGCTCGGCGACCCAGGAGGGCAGCAGGTTGACCCTGGGCGCCGTGCCGAGGCGCTGGGTGATGTCCATGTCCGCGGTCACCTAGGCCACCTCTCCCAGCGCCAGGCCGACGGGGACGGCCGCCAGCGGCTCCAGCTCGGCCAGCTCCTCCTCGTTGAGCCCGACCCGGCCGACGCGCAGGGCCTGCAGGGTCCGCCCCGGCTCCACCGGCAGACGCAGCGCGTCGGCGAGCTGGTCGCGGAGGGGCCCGAGCCGGGAGCCGCCGCCGCTCAGCAGCACCTGGCTGACCGGGACGGCGTCGGACTGGGCGCGGTAGAAGTCGAGCGAGCCGCGCACCTCCTCGACGAACAGGGCGATGCGCTGCTCCAGGATCTCCGCGACGGTCGGGTCGTGCGCGCCGGCCGCCGCCTCGAGCTTCGTCACCTCGGCCACGTCGGCGTCGACGTCGAGCCCGATGCGCAGGGCGTCGGTCACGTCCTGGCCGCCCATCAGCAGGATGCGCACGAAGCGCGGCACGCCGCCGGCGTGCACCACGATGTTGGTGACCCGGGCGCCGATGTCGATCAGGGCCTCGCCCGTCTCCGCCAGCGGCGTGCCGCCGACCGGGGCGAGCGAGCGGACCAGCGCGAACGGCGTCAGGTCGATGCCGACCGGCTCCAGCCCGGCGCGCATGCCGGCACGGACGTGGCCGTCGACCATCTCCTTCTGCGCGGCCACCAGCAGCACGCGCATGAGCCGCTGGCCGCCGCTCTCGTGCTCGCCGAGCACGTCGAAGTCGAGCTCGGCCTCGTCCACCGGGATCGGGATGAACTCCTGCACCTGGAAGGGGAGCGAGCGGCGCAGCTCGTCCTGCTCCATCCAGGGGAGGTCGACGATGCGGACCACCACGCGCTGGTTGGCGACGCCCATGACCACCCGGCGGGAGCTGAAGCGGCCGCGCCGCCACAGCGCCTTGAGCGCGGCCCCGACCGCCTCCGGCTCGGCGACCTCGCCCTCCACCACCGCGCCAGGCGGCAGGGCGACATGCGCGAAGCGTTCGAGCACCACCTGCCCGCGGCGCACGGCAAGCTCGGCGCCGCGCACCGCTGTGGTGCCGATGTCCAGACCGACCACGCTCCGGCCCACTGGCCTCCCCCACCTCGTCGAATGACGATCGGCGGCCCGCGGGGGCACGGCCTGACGCCTGCGGCGGCCTCAGGCCGCGCATCCGCGCGACCACCAAGACCTGACAGTCATCGTCGCCCAAACCACGCGCCTTGAGCCCGAGGGCGCCGGGAGCGTCTCAGGCGCCGGTGAGGCCGCTCAGGTACCAGTTGGCGATCTGCGTGCCGACCAGCACGCCGAGCAGCGTGCCCGCGGCCATCCAGGGGCCGAACGGGATGGCCGCCTTGCGGCCGAGGCGCAGCACCAGCATCGCGAGGATCCCGACCACCCCGCCGAGCAGGAAAGCCAGGAAGAACCCGACCGCGAGCACCGGCCAGGACAGCCAGCCGAGCGCCAGGCCGAGGGTGGGCGCGAACTTCACGTCACCGAAGCCCATGCCGGCCGGGTAGAGGAGGAACAGCAGGTAGAAGAAGAGCAGGGCCACCAGGGCCGCGAGCAGCGCGCGGCCCATGCGCCCAGGCTCGCCGAGCGCGAGGCTGGCCACCAGCAGCAGCAGGCCCACGACCGCGAACGCCGGGAAGGTGATCCGGTCGGGCAGCAGCCGCACGTCCAGGTCGATCACGGTCAGCGCCACGCACGTGAAGGTGAGGGCGAGGTAGGCGGGCACGGCCGCGCCGAGCCCGGCGCGCACCAGCCGCCAGGTCACCAGCGCCCACAGCAGCGCCGTCACCAGCTCGACGGCCGGGTAGCGCAGCGGGATGGGCGCGCCGCAGCGCCGGCAGCGCCCGCGCAGCAGGACCCAGCCGACCAGCGGCAGGTTGTCCCGCCAGGCGATCGGCGCCTCGCAGGACGGGCAGTGGGAGCCCGGCCGCAGCAGCGACTCGCGGCGCGGCACGCGCCGGATCACCACGGTCGCGAAGGAACCGAAGGCCAGGCCGAAGAGCCCGGCGAGCAGGGCGGCGGCTGAGGGACTCATGACCGGCGGAGCCTAGCAGGACGGCGGGCCGCGCCGGGCGGGCCGTCCACAGCCCGTCCGTTAAGCCTGGTTTGTCATAAGTATTGACTTTCGTGCCTCAGGAATACTTACTAGCCACCCACACGCCCAGTCCGTCCCAGAGAAGGAGGAGGCCCATGCGGCGACGATGGTTCGTCGGGTGCGTCCTCGCGACCCTGGTGGTCGCCTTCGTCCCAGCCTCCCAAGCCGGCGCCGCCCAGTCGCGCTCCGGCTACGTCGTGGTGCTCAAGGGCTCCGCCGGCGCCGCCAGCGCGCAGGCGCGGCGCGCCTCCGGCGCGTTCGGCGCCCGGGTGAGCCACGTCTACAGCCACGCCCTCAGCGGCTACAGCGCCACGCTCACCCCCGCGGGGCTGGCGGCGCTCAAGGCCGACCCGAGCGTGGCCGCGGTCGTGCCCGACCGCACCCTGCACATCCAGGCCCAGTCCCTGCCGACCGGGATCGACCGCATCGACGGCGAGCTGTCCAGCACCGCCTCGGGCAACGGCTCGGGCGCCGTGGACGTCGACGTCGCCATCATCGACACCGGCGTCGGCCCCAACAGCGACCTCGACGTCCGCGGCGGGACCAACTGCGTCGGCGGCGCGAGCTTCGCCGACGACAACGGCCACGGCACCCACGTCGCCGGCACGGTCGCGGCCAGGGACGACGGCAACCTGGTGGTCGGCGTCGCGCCCGGCGCCCGCATCTGGGCCGTCAAGGTGCTCAACGCCGCCGGCTCGGGGAGCATCTCCCAGATCATCTGCGGCATCGACTGGGTGACCGCGCGCGCCAGCACGATCGAGGTCGCCAACATGAGCCTCGGCGGGCAGAGCTTCTTCGGCGCCTTCTCCGGCTGCAGCTCGAGCTTCGACCCGATGCACCCGGCGATCTGCCGCTCGGTGCAGGCCGGCGTGACCTACGCGGTGGCGGCGGGCAACTCCGCCTCGGACTCCAACTTCTTCGTGCCGGCGACCTACTCCGAGGTGATCACGGTCTCGGCCCTGGCCGACTTCAACGGCCAGCCGGGCGGCGGCGCGGCTTCGACCTGCCGGGCCGACCAGGACGACACCTTCGCCGACTTCTCCAACTTCGGCGCGGACGTCGACCTCATCGCCCCCGGCGTCTGCATCACGTCCACCTCCAACAGCGGCGGCCTGGCCACCTTCAGCGGCACCTCGATGGCGAGCCCCCACGTCGCCGGCGCGGCCGCGCTCTACAAGTCGACCCATCCAGGAGCAACTCCGGCACAGGTCAAGTCGGCCCTGCAGACCGCTGGCAACCTGAACTGGAGCAACGCTGACGACGGCGACGGCACCAAGGAGCGCCTGCTCAACGTCGACGCGTTCTAGATTGATCCGGGGGGGAGCCCGAGGACAGCTCCCCCCCGGAAGCCCCCCCATCGGGTCCTTTGGCGGGATCCTTGTTTGGGCTCCAGGTCGCCTTGGCGGGATCCAGCTGGGCCTTCGGTGGCTGCCGCGGGATCCCTGTTTGGGCTCCAGGTCGCCTTGGCGGGATCCCTACTGGGCCACGGGTGGGCGCGGCGGGATCCTGTTGGCGTCGTGGTGGCTGCGGCGCGGTGGCCGCTACCACTTGTCCAGGGTGATGGTCGCCTCCATGGCGGACGGCGTGGGGCAGGTGGCGGAGCTGTCGCTGCCGTACTTGGTGCCGCCGCCGGAGGGCGTGTCCTTGAGGTAGAAGCAGGTCCCGGAGGCGCTCTGGGTGCCGAGCACGATCACGTTCCCGACCAGGGCGTAGGAGATCGAGCCCTGGGTCGGGGTGGCGTCGGCGGCCGCGTCGAGGGCCAGCGCCGGCTCGACCGCGAGCAGCTCGGCGGGCGTCTGGGTGTACGCCTGCCTGTCGGCGAAGTAGGCCTTCTCCGCGGTGAGCGCGTTGCGGAGGGTGGATTGGGCCGCCCGGTCCCGTGCCCGGTTGCGGGCCTCCATGAAGACCGGGACGGCGATCGCCATCAGGATCCCGAGGATGAGCACGACGATGATCAACTCGATGAGCGTGAAGCCGTGCTGCCCCGCCCGGCGTGAAGCCTTCCCGTCCCGCGCCGTTGGCAACTGGCGACCCCCTCCACGGGCCGGGGGCCCGGGCGTCGCCCGGGCCCCCGAAGTTGCGGCGATGCCGCTCAGCTCGACTACCAGCTCGCGCCGGTGACGGTCGTGGTGCTCACCAGGCTGCAGGCTGCAGGCTTGGCGTAGAACGTCCCCGCACCCGACCCGGTGGCCACGTCCTTGATGTAGAAGCAAGATCCCGAAGCGCTGTAGGCGCCGAGGATCACCGTGGTCGCCGGGGTGCCGCTGATGGCGACGAGCACCTGGCCCGCCGTACCAGGCGTGCCGTCGGCCGTCCAGTTGAGCGACGGCTCGATCGTCTTCAGCGCCCCGGTCGCCGCGACGTCCGCGGAGTACGCCTGGTTGTCGGTGTAGTACGTCTTCTCCGCCGTCAGCGCGTTGCGCAGGTTGCTCTGCGCGGCCCGGTCCTGGGCCCTGGCACGCGCCCCGAGGAATGTCGGGATGGCGATCGCGATGAGAATCGCGATGATGAGCACGACCACCATCAGCTCGATGAGCGTGAAGCCGTCCTCACGTCGCCCTTGAAGGCGGCGCTGCATCGCGACGAGCATGTACTCCCCCCTTGCCTTGCTGGGCTGACAGGCCGCCTCCGGGCTGCCGATCGGTCCGCCCGCGCGGCTGCGCGGGCGGCCAAGATGACCGCGCGCGCCCGTCGGCGCTACGTCGCCCGCTCGCAGGGATCCGCCCTGCGTTAGGTCGGTTTCGGGCCTGCTGGTTCTGACAATCGGCCGACTCCGAGTCCTACTTGAGCGAAGGTGATGACCCGCTGGAAACCGGGCCGGTGACCCGGCTACTTGATCAGGTTGATGATGTTGAACATCGGCATGTAGAGGGCGATCACCATGGAGCCGACCGCCCCGCCCATGACGGCGATCAGGATCGGCTCGATCAGGCTGGTGAGCGCCTCGACGGTCGCCTCGACCTCCTGGTCGTAGAAGTCGGCGACCTTGGTGAGCATGGTGTCGAGCGCGCCCGTCTCTTCGCCCACGGCGAGCATCTGCACCACCATGGCCGGGAAGACGGCGTGCTTGCCCAGCGGCGCCGCCAGGCTCTCTCCTTCGCGCACCGCGTCTTGCACGTCGCGGACGGCCTTCGACATCACCCCGTTGTTGACCGTCTCGCTCACGATCTCCAGCGCCTGCAGGATCGGCACGCCGGAGCGGAGCAGGGTCGCGAGGGTCCGCGAGAAGCGCGACAGGGCGGTCTTGTGGAACAGCGTGCCGAAGACGGGCGCGCGCAGCTTGAAGGCGTCCAGGTAGTAGCGGCCCGACGGGGTGGCGACCCAGCGGCGGAAGCCGAAGCTGACCAGGACGATGCCCAGGATCACGAACGGGAAGCCGTGCTTGACCACGTTGGAGACGTTGATCAGGACCCTGGTGGGCAACGGCAGCTGGCCGCCGAGGCTGGCGTAGAGGTTCTTGAACATTGGGACAATAAAGACAAGCATCGCGGTCACGATCAGCAGGACCATCGCGAACACGACCACCGGGTAGGTCATCGCCGACTTGATCTTGCTGCGCAGGGCCACGTCCTTCTCGAGCGCCTCGGCGACCCGCAGCAGGACCTGGTCGAGGAAGCCACCCACCTCGCCGGAGCGGATCATGGCGACGAACAGGCGGTTGAAGACCTTCGGGTGCTGGCCGAGCGCGACCGACAGCGCGGTGCCCTTCTCCACCTCGCTGCGGATCTCGCCGACGACCTGGGCGAGGCGCTTGTTGGCGGTCTGGTCGGCCAGGATCGTCAGGGCGCGCAGCAGCGACAGCCCGGAGTTGATCATGGTGGCGAACTGCCGCGAGAAGACCGCCAGGTCCTTGGGCTTGACGCGGCCGGCGCCCGGCAGCTTGACCTCCATCTTCAGGCCGCCGCCCTTGGCCGCCTCGATGGAGATGGGGGCGTAGCCCATCTGGCGCAGCCGCGTGGCCACGGCGCCCTGGCTGTCGGCCTCCAGCGTGCCGCCGATCATGCGGCCCTGCCGGTCGCGGACCTTGTAGGTGTAGGTGGTCTGGGCCATGCCCGGTGTCCTCCTCTCGCCCTCAGCGGCCGCAGAGCCGGTTGAAGTCCTCGACGTGGTGACAGCGCTCGAGGGCGAGGTCGTAGGTGACGCGGTTGCGCCGCACCAGCTCGGCCAGGCACTGGTCCATGGTCTGCATGCCGTGCTTGGCGCCCGCCTGCAAGGCCGAGTAGATCTGGTGGGTCTTGCCCTCGCGGATGAGGTTGCGGACGGCGGGCGTGGCGACCATCACCTCGGTGGCGACCACCCGGCCCTGGCCGTCCGGGGTCGGTAGCAGCTGCTGGCACAGGACGCCCTGGACGGTGCCGGCGAGCTGCACGCGGACCTGCTGCTGCTGGTTGGTGGGGAAGACGTCGATGATGCGGTCGACCGTCTGCGGGGCGTCCTGGGTGTGGAGGGTGGCGAACACCAGGTGCCCGGTCTCGGCCGCGGTCAGGGCGATCGAGATGGTCTCCAGGTCGCGCAGCTCCCCCACCAGGATGATGTCGGGGTCCTGGCGCAGGACGTGCTTGAGCGCGTTGGCGAAGGACCTGGTGTCCTCCCCCACCTCCCGCTGGTTGACCAGGCAGCCCTTGTGCGCGTGCAGGAACTCGATCGGGTCCTCGACCGTCATGATGTGCTCGTTGCGCTCACGGTTCGCCTGGTCGACCAGGGCGGCCAGGGTGGTCGACTTGCCCGAGCCGGTCGGGCCGGTGACCAGCACGAAGCCGCGGGCCAGGTGGGCGAAGTTGCCCACCTGCGGCGGGATGCCGAGGCTGTCGAGCGGCTTGATGTCGTAGGGGATCAGCCGGAAGGCCGCGCCGACGCTGTCGCGCTGGAAGTAGACGTTGAGGCGGAAGCGGGCCTGGCCTGGCATGTTGTGGGCGGTGTCGAGCTCCAGCTCGCTCTCCAGGCGCTCGCGCTGCCGCTGGGTGAGGATCGCGTAGACCATCGCCTGGACCTCGTTGGGCACCAGCACGGGGTACTCCTCGAGCTGGGAGAGGCGGCCGTGGACGCGCACCGCCGGACGGGCGCCGGAGGTCAGGTGCAGGTCGGAGGCGCCCATGTCGAGCACCTTGGCGAGCAACTCGGCGACGGAGACGCGCGTCTCCGGCGTCTCGCCGCGCCGGCTGGCCGGGCCGCCCGGCTTGGCGGCCGGCGGCGCCTCGAGCAGCACGGCGGCGCGGGCCGGGCCGGCGCCGGGCGCCCGTGGCAGCGCCTCGGGCGGGATCACGCCGTCGGCCGGCGAGGCCTGGCCTGGCCCGCCGCCGCCGTTGTCGCCCGCAGGGACGTCGCCGGCGGTCGCGCGGAGGTAGCGGTCGATCGCGCCGTCGAGCAGGCTCGGGACGGCGAGCGCGGGGATCACGCCGCGGCCGGTCAGGCTGGCGACCTCGTCGACCCGCGGCAGGTCCTCCGGGGCGGCGACGGCGACCACCAGGGCGCCGTCGCGCACCGCGACGGGCAGGGCGCGCAGGCGGGCGGCGTCGGTCGGCAGGAGGTTCTGGGCGGCCCGGGGGTCGGCCGGCACGGCGGCCAGGTCGGCGACCTCGACGTCGGCCTGGGCGGCCTGGGCCTGGACGAGAGCGGGCTCGTCGAGCAGGCCGAGGTCGAGCAGCGCGCGCCCGAGCGTGGTGCCGGCGGCCTCCTGGTGGCGCACCGCGCGGTGGAGGTCGTCCGCGGCGACCAGGCCGTTGGCGAGCAGGTAGTCGAACATGGGCTCGATGGGCATGGACAGGCTCCGGGTTGGCCCGATGGCAGGACGCTGCGACGGCCGCGAAACGGCCGCCCGCCCTCTCGATTTCGGCGCACCGCCTGAGCGGCTTGAACCTCACACCACCACGCGCACGACCTCCTCCACCGAGGTCTCGCCGAGCACGGCCTTGCCGAGCCCGTCCTGGCGCAGGCTGGTCATGCCATGGGCGTGGGCGACCGCGGCGATCTCGTTGGAGGAGCGGCGCTCTACGCAGAGCCGTTCGATCTCCTCGGTGACGGTCATCACCTCGTGCACGGCCAGGCGGCCGTGGTAGCCGGTCTTGCCGCAGGCGGCGCAGCCGACCGCCCGGTACAGCTTGGGTGGCTCGCCGTCGGGCTCGGCGCCGTTCCAGCCGGTGTCGGCCAGCACCTCGGCGGTGGGCCGGTACGGCTCGCGGCACTTGTCGCACAGGCGCCGGGCGAGCCGCTGGGCAAGCACGCAGTCGACCGCCGAGGCGACCAGGAACGGCTCGAGCCCCATCTCGGTGAGGCGGGTGATCGCCGAGGGCGCGTCGTTGGTGTGCAGGGTGGCGAGCACCAGGTGGCCGGTGAGGGCCGACTCGACCGCGATCCGGGCCGTCTCGGTGTCGCGGATCTCGCCGATCAGCACGATGTCGGGGTCGCAGCGCAGGATCGAGCGCAGCGCGGCCGCGAAGGTCAGCCCGGCCTTGGTGTTCACCTGGACCTGGTTGACACCGGCGAGCCGGTACTCGACCGGGTCCTCGATCGTCACGATGTTGCGGCCGGCGTCGTTGAGGCTGTTCAGGGTGGCGTAGAGGGTGGTCGACTTGCCCGAGCCGGTCGGTCCGGTGACCAGGACCATGCCGTAGGGCTTGCGCGCCGCGGCCTGGAAGCGCTCGAAGTTGTCGGGCGAGAAGCCCAGCTCGGGCAGGGTCAGCAGCACCGCGGACTTGTCCAGGATGCGCATGACCACCTTCTCGCCGTAGACGGTGGGAAGGGTGGCCACGCGCAGGTCGATGCCCTTGCCCCCGACGCTCAGGGCGACGCGGCCGTCCTGGGGCACGCGGCGCTCGGCGATGTCGAGGTCGGCCATGATCTTCAGGCGTGAGACCACGCCCGACTGGATGGTCCGCGGTGGCCGCATGACCTCGTGCAGCACCCCGTCGATGCGGTAGCGGATGCGCAGCTCGCGCTCCTGCGGCTCGACGTGGATGTCGGAGGCGCGGTCCAGCACGGCCTGCTGGATCAGCAGGTTGACGAGCTTGACGATGGGCGCGTCCTCGACGATCCGGGTGACGGCGGAGAGGTCCTCGACCGAGGCCTCCTCGGCGGCCGAGGCGACGATCTCGCCGACGTCGTCGTCGGCGCGGTGGACGCGGTCGATCGCGGCGGCCACGTCCGTCTTGGTGGCCACCACGGTGCGCAGCTCCATGCCGGTGACCGCGCGGACGTCGTCGACCGCGAACACGTTGCCCGGGTCGGACATGGCGACCACCAGCCGGTCGCCCTCGTAGCCGATCGGCAGGGCGGAGTGCCGCCTGGCCATCGCCTGCGGCAGCCGCGAGGCCGCGGTCGGGTCGATGGTGTAGTCGGACAGGTCGACGAAGGGCATGCCGATCTGCTTGGCCAGGGTCGCGACCAGCTCCTGCTCGGTGAGGATGCCGAGCTCCACCAGGACGCGGCCGAGTGAGTGGCCCACCCGCCGCTGCTCGGCCAGGGCGGCCTCGAGCTGGGCCGGGGAGACCCTCCCCTCCTCGAGCAGGAGCTGCCCGAGCTGTCTGGTCTGGTTTGCCATCGCGGTCAGGCGGGCGTGCCCACGCGCACCGCTACAGCCCCCGCACGCCGCTGATCAGCCGCTCCAGCATCGCCTCGGCGGCGTCGGCGTCGGCTCCACGCTCCGCGCCGGCCTCGGCGCCAGGCCCCGGCGCCGGCGCGGGACCGGCCGCGTCGCCGCCGGGGCCTACCTCCGCGACCTCCATCTCCGGCTCGGCGGCGGCGGCCTCCGGCTCGGCGGCGGCGGCCTCCGGCTCGGCGGCGGCGGCCTCCGGCTCGGCGGCGGCGGCCTCGCCGGTGACGGCGAGAAGGCCGCGCTCGACCATGGCGGCGAGGGCCTGGCAGGTCTGGAACTCGCCCTGGCCGGTCTCCTCGACCAGGGAGGCGACGGTGCGGCTGCCGCCGACGGCGGCGAGCAGGCGCCACTCGGCGGGGTCGACGGTCATCGGGCGGGCGTCGGCGGGCCGTGACGGGATCGACAGCAGCGCCGTGCGGCCGGGGACCTGGCCGGCGATCTCCGGCCAGGCGGCCAGGCGGCGCTCGGTCTCGGCGAGCAGGTCGTCGACGGCGGCGGGCTCGAGCGACTCGGGCGGGTTCGCCCCCTGCTCGAAGTCGAAGCTGCCGTCGGGCCAGCGGGCGAGCTCGAACAGCTCGTCGGCGAGGTGCTCATCGGCGATCTCGCGGAGGCGCTCGGGCGCCACGGCGCCCGACTCCTGCAGCAGCGCGGCGAGGGACCGCCCCTCGGCGGCCTCGCGCAGCGCGGTGGCCATGACGTCGGGCTCGACCGCGCCGAGGCCGAGCAGGCGGCGAGCGAGCGGTCCCGGCCCCGGCCGGGTCGCGGCCCAGGCGACGCCACCGTGCGCCAGCCAGATGCCGCCCGAGGCGCCGTCCCGGCGCAGCGCGAGCAGGCCGTCCTTCCCGCTCGCGCTGAGCAGGCGCAGGATGTCGGCAAGGCCGAAGAGGTCGAGGGTGCCCTGGAAGCTCACCGCCGGCCACTCCTCCGTACCGGCACCAAGGGATCGGGCATGGTGCCCCCTGTAGACGGTCGCGCGGCCGGTCTCTCAAGCCTTCGGCAGCGCCGGCGGGGCGCTTGAGCTACCCGGCGGTGGCGGCGGGCCAGGGGAGGCCGACCGCGTCGGCCATGGCGCGCAGGTCCGGGCGGATGCCGGCGAGCTTGACGACCGCGCCGGCGGCCTGGGCGCAGAGCATGCCGAGGCCGTCGACGGCGGCCGTGGCGCCGGCCGCCCTGGCGGCGTCGACCAGTCCCTGGGCGGTCGCGCCGTAGTTGCAGTCGAGCACGCGGATCCCGGCCGCGAGCCGGTCCGTGCCCGGGACCGGCTCGCCGCTCGCGGTCAGCACGGTGGCCTGGACGAGCACGCGGGCCGCCGCGACCGCCTCGGCGGCACGTTCCCAGGCCACCGTGGTCGCGCCCGCCCCGGCGTGCGCGGCGACCGTCGCGGCGCGGCCGGGCGAGCGCCCGGCCACCGCCAGGGCGCAGGTGGCGAGGCCGTGGCGACGCCTGGCCTCGGCGAGCCGCGCCCAGGCGTAGGCGGCCGCCAGGGCGGCGCCGCCGGTGCCCAGCAGCAGCGCCGGCCCCTGCCCGTCCCAGCCGGGGCCGCGCAGGCCGAGCTGGTTGCCGAGCGCCCACAGCACGCCGCTCACGTCGGTGTTGGCGCCGGTGAGGCGGGCGTCGACCATGCGCACCGTGTTGACCGCGCCGAGCGCGTCGGCCGGCGGTTCGAGCTGGTCGAGCAGGGCGACGGCGGCCTGCTTGTGCGGGACGGTGAGGTTGACCCCGGCGAGCGCGCCGGCGCGGACCTGGCCAAGTGCCGCCGCCAGCTCCTCCGGCCGGGTCGGCCGCGCCTCGTAGCGCCAGCCGGTCAGGCCCGCCGCCCGGTAGGCGGCCTCGTGCAGGGTCGGCGACAGGGTGTGCTCCAGCGGCCAGCCGAGCACCGCCGCGACGGGCATCAGCGCCTTCCCGGCGGTGGGGCTGGCACTACGCCACCCCGAGGCCCTTGGCCTTGCGCTTCAGCTGGAGGAACTGCTGGTAGCTGGCGGTGAAGCTGTGGTGGCCGTCGGCGGAGGTCACCACGTAGTAAAGCCAGTTGGCGTTGGCGGGCTGCAGGGCGGCGCGGATGGAGTCCTCGCCCGGCGAGTTGATCGGGGTGGGCGGCAGGCCATGCACCCTGTAGGTGTTGTAGGGCGAGCCGATCCGCAGGTCGGCAAGGCTCAGGCGGGGCTTGGACTTGCCGCGCAGCGCCCAGGCGTACTGCACGGTCGGGTCGACCTGCAGGGGGATGTCGGCCTTGAGCCGGTTGTAGATCACCGCGGCGATCTTGGGCCGGTCGCCGGGCACCTTGGCCTCGCCCTCGATCAGGCTGGCCACGGTCATGATCTGGTAGGGGGTCAGCCGCAGGCCGGCGGGGCGGGCCGAGGCCAGGTCGTACTTGGACAGCACGATCTGGTTCTGGTCGAGCATCTTCTGGACGAGCGTGGTCGCCGTGTCCTCCTTGTCGATCCGGTAGGTGAGCGGGAACAGCAGGCCTTCGAGCGGCTTGCCACGCGGGCGGTACTGGCTGATCAGCCCGGGGTCGTGCAGCGCCCGCTGCACCTCGGCGCGCGGGAAATGGCCGACGGTCACCAGCTTGTCGGCGATCTGCCGTTGCGTGAACCCCTCCGGGATCGTCAGGACGCGGGCGTTCGGCCCCTTGACCATGATGTCGAGCACCTGCTCCGGGCTCATGCCGGTGGTGAGCTGGTAGGTGCCGGGGCGCAGGGCCGCGTCGAGGCCGCGCTGCTCGGCGACGCGGCGGAAGCGGCCGGCGCTGTCGACCACGCCGAGGCGCTCGAGGGACTCGGCGACGTCGCGGGTGCCCTCCCCGGAGAGGACCGTGACGGTGACCGGCTGGCCCGGCGGCACCTCGGGCGCCTTGGACCTGTTGGCCAGCTGGAACACGCCGAACAGGACGGCGCCGGTCAGCACGGTGAAGGAGCAGAAGATCGCCAGCCCCCGTTTTCGGCGGCGGCGGTGCACCCGCCGCTCCGTCCGAGTCAGCATGCCCCGCTCTCCTTCTCGCGCTCGCGGGCGGCGTCGAGCCAGACCTGCAGGAAGAGACTCGCCGCGACCTGGTCCACCACGGCACGCCGGGCGCCACGCCGGACGCCGCCGGCCACCAGGGCGCGCTCGGCCGCGACGGTGGACAGCCGCTCGTCGGCCAGCTCGACGCGCAGGCCGGGGAGGTGGGCGCGCAGCTCCTCCACGTAGGCCCGCACGGCCTTGGCCGCCGGCCCCTCGCCGCCACGCAGGCTGCGGGGCAGGCCGACCACCAGGGTGGTGACGGCATGCTCGGCGGCCAGGCGGCCGATGGCCGATGCGTCCTCGACCGGCCCGCGCCGGACCAGCGTCACCAGCGGCGAGGCGACCGTCCAGGTGGGATCGGACATGGCCACGCCGAGACGCCGGCTGCCGACGTCGAGAGCGAGGACGCGCCCGCTCATCCCGGACCCGGCGCTCCTCCGCCGGTCCCCCCCGGACCCCCCAAGACTCGTCGTGCCTCGCTGGCCGCCAGTGCCAGCGCGTCGGCCAGGCGCGACGGGTCGCGGCCGCCGGCCGTCGCCAGGTCACCCTTGCCGCCGGCGCCGCCGCCGACCAGCTTGGCCGCGGGCAGCAGCACCTCACGGGCCGCCAGGCCGCGCTCGGCCAGGTCGCTGGTGACCATGGCGACCAGCCCGGCCTTGCCGTCCGAGGCGGAGCCGAGCACCACCATGCCCGGCCGGCCCTGGTGGCGCTCGCGCACCAGCGCCGCGATGCGGCGCAGCTCGTCGGTGCCGGTGCCGGGCACCTCCTCGACCACCAGCCAGGCGCCGCCGGCGGCTGGGGGGTCCGGGGGGCTCAAGGAGCGAAGCGGTAGCCCCCCGGGAATCAGGACCGCCCGGGCGGCCAGCTCGGCCGCCCGCGTGATGAGCTGCGCGGTGCGGAGCCGCTCCAGCTCGCGCTCCGCCTCGGCCAGCGCCTCCAGGCGGCGGCGCAGCGCCTCCCGGGCCTCCTCCGGCCGGGTCGCGCGCAGCAGCGTGGTGATCTCGGCGAGCAGCCGCCGCTCGTGGTCGTACCAGCGCAGCGCGTCCAGCCCGGTGAGCGCCTCCACCCGGCGCAGGTTCGAGCCGATCGAGGACTCGCCGAGGATGCGCACCGGCCCGACCTGGGTGCCGTGGCCGACGTGGGTGCCGCCGCACAGCTCGCGGGAGAAGTCGCCCACGTCGACGATGCGCACCACGGCGCCGTACTTCTCGCCGAACAGGGCGATCGCCCCGGCCGCCTCGGCCTCGGCCTGGCTGGCGTGCCAGACGCGCACCTCGGGGTCGCCGAGCAGGTGGCGGTTGACGTCGTCCTCCACCTTGGCGAGCTCTTCGCGGTCGATCGCGGCGAAGTGCGCGAAGTCGAAGCGCAGCCGGCCGGCGTCGACCAGCGAGCCCTGCTGCCTGGCGTGGTCCCCGAGGGCGTGGCGCAGCGCCCAGTGCAGCACGTGGGTGGCGGTGTGGCTGCGGGTCACGGCGGCGCGGCGGGCCGCGTCCACCCGCGCCAGCACCTGCTGGCCGGGGTGCAGCTCGCCGCTCGAGACGCGGGCGGTGTGCACGTGGAAGCCTTCCAGCCCCGGCTTCGTGTCGAGCACCTCGATCACCGCGCCGCCCTCGGTCTCGACCGTGCCGGTGTCGCCGACCTGGCCGCCGCCCTCGGCGTAGAAGGGGCTGCGGTCGAGGATCAGCTCCAGCTCGTCGCCCTTGACCGCGTCGGCCAGCTCCTCGCCGTCGCGCAGCAGGGCGAGCGCGCGGGCCTCGGCCTCGGTGCGCTCGTAGCCGACGAACATGGTCTGGCCGTGGCGCGCCGCCAGGTCCCGGTATGCCTCCACGCGGCGCTGCGTGCCGGCCATGCCGCGGCGCGCCTCCTGGGCGCGGCGGCGCTGCTGCTCCATCAGCTCGGCGAAGCGCTCCGCGTCGACCGCCAGGCCCGCCTCCTCGGCGACCTCGACGGTCAGCTCGTAGGGGAAGCCGTAGCGGTCGTGCAGCCGGAAGGCGGTGTCGCCGTCGAGGGTGGCGGTGCCCTGCCCGCGGGTGCTCGCGATCGCCTCGTCGAGCAGGGCCGAGCCCTGGCGCAGCGTGCGCGTGAACGACTCCTCCTCGCTCGCGGTCACCTGGGTGATGAGCGAACGCTGCGCGACCAGCTCGGGCCAGGGCTCGCCGAGGGTGGCGACCACCCGCTCGCAGACCCGTGGCAGCACCCCCTCGTCGGCGCCCAGGCGTCCGGCGTGGCGCACCGCCCGGCGGACCAGCCGACGCAGCACGTACCCGCGGCCCTCGTTGGAGGGCAGCACGCCGTCGGCGATCAGGAAGCTGGCCGTGCGGGCGTGCTCGGCGACGATCCGGATGGCGACGTCGGTGCGCCGCTCGCGGCCGTAGGCCTGGCCGGTGGCGGACTCGACCTCCTCGCGCACCGGCGCGAGCAGGTCGGTGTCGTAGATGTTGTCGACGCCCTGCAGGACCATGGCGACCCGCTCGAGGCCGGCGCCGGTGTCGATGTTCTTGGAGGGCAGCTCGCCGACGACCTCCTCGTCGTCGTCGCAGAGGTCCTGCATGAAGACCAGGTTCCAGATCTCCAGGTAGCGCTCCTCGTCGGCGACCGGGCCGCCCTCGCGCCCGTGGTCGGGGCCGAGGTCGTAGTAGATCTCCGAGCAGGGGCCGCACGGCCCGGCGACGTGCATCGACCAGAAGTTGTCCTCCTTGCCGCGGCGCTGGATGCGCTCGGCCGGGACGCCGACCTCCCGCCACAGTGCGAGCGCCTCGTCGTCGTCCAGGTAGACGGTGGTCCAGAGGCGCTCGGGGTCGAGGCCGAAGCGCTCGGTGACCAGCTCCCAGGCGTAGGCGATCGCCTCGGCCTTGAAGTAGTCACCGAAGGAGAAGTTGCCGAGCATCTCGAAGAAGGTGCAGTGCCGGCGGGTGAGGCCGACCTGCTCGATGTCGCCGGTGCGGGCGCACTTCTGCACGCTGGTGGCCCGCTTGAACTCGGGCACCGCCTCGCCGAGGAAGTACGGCTTGAACTGGTTCATGCCCGCGTTGGCGAGCAGCAGGCTGGCGTCGCTGGGGATCAGCGAGCTGGAGGGCACCAGGCGGTGCCCCCGCTCGACGAAGAAGTCGGTGAATCGCCGTCGGATCTCGATCGAGTTCATGAGCTGGACCTCGTACGCTTGACGGGACGCCGGAGCTGGCCGCCGGGCCGGGCCAGGTGCGCTAGGTCGCCCCGTCCCCCGGCTCGGCGTACAGAGCTCGCAGCTCCGCCTCGCGGGCCGCCATCGCCGCCCGCCCCTCGTCGAGGGCGACGGCCAACCGCCGGCCCCATTCGTCGGCGGCGTCGAGCGAGCGCCTGCCGAGCGAGGTCGGCGCGAGCCTCTCCGCTGTCCTCGACGCCCAGCGTACCGTGCCGGCACCGACCACGGCGCCGAAGCCGACGCCGAGCATGCCCCAGAACAACCGCCTCACCGGGGCGCCTCCTCCCCGCGACCGCCGCGCCTCACCGCCGCCACCGCCCGCGCCGCCGCCGGGGCGGCTCCTCCTCGCCCTCGGCGGCCTTTCCGGCCGCCTTGCGCAGCCCGTAGACGAAGGCGCTCGCCTTCACCAGCGGGCTGGACACGGTCGAGGAGACCACCTCGACCATGTGGCCGACCGTGGTGGTGACCGTCTCGACGGTCGCAAGGATCCCGTCGACCCTGGTGAGCTCCTGGTTGACCAGGCCGACGGTGCCGTTGACCTGCTCCAGGAGCGGGACCGTCTGGCTGGTGACGCCGTCGATCAGGTCCTTGGTCGAGGTGAGCACCCGGAAGAGGTTGGCCATCACCACGCACAGGACGATGACGAGGGCGCCGAGCAGCACGGCGACGGCGAACCAGGCGTAGTCCAGAGCGCTCACGGTATCGGCTCCTCAGCGGTCTTCAGGACGGTCGCGCGTCGGGTGGTGGCACGTCGCGGCGCAGTTTATCTCGGTCCTGCCAAGAAGCCGCCAACTCGGGCTCGCGGCCCTGGTCGGACGGTTGGTAGTAGCCGCCGCGCAGCCCCTCGGGCAGGTATCGCTGGGCGACCCAGTGCCCGGGGTGGTCGTGCGGGTAGACGTAGCCGGCGCCGATGCCCATGCGCCGCTCGCCCGGGTGGGAGGCGGACTGCAGGTGGCTCGGGACGCGCCCGGCGCCGCCCTCCTCCAGCTCCCGCTTGGCCGCGCCGATCGCCAGGGTGGTGCTGTTGGACTTCGGCGCCAGCGCCAGGTAGACCACCGCCTCGGCGAGGTTGAGCTGGGCCTCGGGCAGCCCGATGAACTCGAGCGCCTGGAAGGCCGCGACCGCAACGCCGAGCGCCTGCGGGTCGGCCAGGCCGATGTCCTCGCTGGCCGAGATGACCATGCGGCGGGCGATGAAGCGCGGGTCCTCGCCGGCGGCGAGCATGCGCGCCAGGTAGTGCACGGCGGCGTCCGGGTCGGAGCCCCTGATCGACTTGATGAACGCGCTGGCGACGTCGTAGTGCTGATCGCCGGCGCGGTCGTAGACGACGCGGGGGCGCTGCAGGGCGTCCTCCACGTCGGCCAGGGCGACGCGGCGCTCGCCACGCGCCTGCACCACCAGCGCGGCCGCCTCGAGCGCGTTGAGCGCGTGGCGGGCGTCGCCGTCGGAGCGCTCGACCAGGTGGTCGAGGGCGTCGCCGTCGAGGGCGACGCCGTGGCCGCCCAGGCCGCGCTGCTCGTCGGTGAGGGCGCGGCGCACGATCGTGCGCAGGTCCTCGGCGGACAGCGGCTCCAGGCGGAACAGTAGCGAGCGGCTCATCAGCGGCGCGTTGACGGTGAAGAAGGGGTTCTCGGTGGTCGCCCCGACCAGGACCACGGTGCGGTCCTCGACGCCGGGCAGCAGGGCGTCCTGCTGCGCCTTGTTGAAGCGGTGGATCTCGTCGATGAACAGGATCGTGCGGCGGCCGAGCGCGCCCAGCCGCTCGCGCGCGGCCGCCAGGACGGCGCGCACGTCCTTGACGCCGGCGCTGGTGGCCGAGAGCTCCTCGAAGGTGGAGCTGGTGGCGTGGGCGACGATCTGGGCGAGGGTGGTCTTGCCGCTGCCGGCCGGTCCCCACAGGATCACCGAGCGCAGCTCGTCGGCCTCGATCAGGGAGCGCAGGGCGCTGCCTCGCGAGAGCACGTGGGCCTGGCCGACGAACTCGTCCAGAGTGCGCGGCCGCATGCGCGCCGCCAGCGGCGCGCCGGCCCGTAGCGCCTCGTCGGCACCGGCCGAGAACAGGTCCGTGGGGTTCTCCTCGCGTGTCGTAACGAACAGGTTCAGCCTGGCCTTGTCGTGGCGCCATTGTGCCCAAACTCACGAGCGCCGTCGTGGCGCGGCACAGCACGGCGGACCATGTTGGCCGCGCGGGCCGGTCGTCCACAAGTGGCGGGATGGGGCTGGGCGGGGGCGGCCTGGCCCGCTAGCCTTGTGCCATGAACTCGAACACCAGTTCGCAAAGCGACCCAAGAGCCAGCGCCGGTGAGGCGCCCGCGGGGCTGCCCGCAGGGGCGCCCGCAGGGCCGGGCGGGCTGCCCGCAGGGTTGGAGGCGCTGGCCGCCGCAGTCGCCGAACTGGCCGCCGGCGACCCCACCCAGCTGGGCGATGCGCTGCTGGCTGAGCAGGTGGTGGTGCTGCGCCGTCTCACTGACCAGCTCGACGCGGTCTGGCTGCGCCGGCTGGCAGCGGTGGACGCTCGCGGCGCCGCCGGCGCCGAACACGGCACCCAGGCCCGCTCGACCACGGCCTGGCTGCGCGCGACCTGCCAGATGAGCCCGGGCGCGGCCGCCCAGCGGGTCCGCACCGCCCGAGCGCTGCACCGCGGCCCGCTGGCAGGCACCGCTGGTGCGCTGGCCGCCGGGGAGGTCTCCTACGCCCACGCCGCGACCCTGGCCGACGCCACCGGTGACCTGCCCCCCACCAAGGTTGCCGAGGCGGAGGAGGTGCTGGTGGAGGCCGCGCGGCGGCTGGACCCCTCGCGGCTGCGCCGCCTGACCACCCACCTGCGCGACGTCATCGATCCTGAGAAGGCCGAGCAGCGCGCCGGGGCGCGGCTGGAACGGCGGGGGTTGTGGCTGGCGGCCACCGTCGACGGCATGGTCGCCGTCGACGGGCTGCTGGACCCCGAGGCCGGCGAGGCCGCCCAAGCCGCCCTGGCCCCACTCGCACGGCCGAGTGGCCCCGACGACGACCGCACCGCCGCGCAGCGGCGCGCCGACGCCCTCGGGGAGCTGGCCCGCCAAGCCCTGCAGGCCGGCCGGCTGCCCCAAGAGGGCGGGCTGCGGCCCCAGCTGACGTCACCATCGAGCTGGCCAGCCTCCTCACCGAGCCTGGCGGGCTCGGCGGGACCGGCGGCTGGGGCGGCACCCTGCCCCCCGAGACCACCCGAAGGCTGGCCTGCGACGCCACCATCACCCGCGCGATCATCCACCGCCACCCCACCCGCCCCGACCCCGGCCACCCCAGCCACGGCAAACACCCCACAAGCGGTGGCGGCGCGACCGACGGCGAGGGGCTGACCGCCCGGCTCCGCGACGCCGTGGCGCTGCTGCCGCCGCCGCTTGGCGCCCCCACCGAGCTCCTCGACCTGGGCCGCGCCACCCGCGTGATCACCCCGGCCCTGCGCCGCGCCCTGGCCCTGCGCGACGGCGGCTGCGCCGCCGTCGGCTGCGACCGCCCGCCGCCCTGGACCGACGCCCACCACCTCGTCCACTGGCTCCACGGCGGCCCCACCAGCCTCGACAACCTGGTGCTGCTGTGCCGCACCCACCACCTGGCCGTCCACGAACACGGCTGGCGGCTCGAACGCGACCCTGTCAGCGGGCGGGTCACCCTGGCCCCACCCGCCCGCCGCGGCCACTCCCCACCCGCCGCGTGACGGCTACCGCCCTTGCTCGACTACGAGCCGGCGAGCACGCGCTGCACGAACGCCGCCTTGCCCTCGGTATAGCCCTCACGGTCGCCGGCGAACTCCTCCGCCAAGCGTCGCTTCAGCTCGGCGTACTCCCTGGCCAGCTCCGGACTGGCGCGGAGCCGGTCGCGGAACCGGAGCTGCTCGGCCCACCGGGGCGACGTGGGCTCCATCAGGTGCAGGTGGGCGACGCGGCGGTCAGCGGCGACCTTGACGAAGAAGCGGCGCCAAGGTCGCGCATCGAGCTCGGGTGCAACGAAGTTCCAGCCGTGCGGCTCGAGCACCGGCGCGATCGCAGGCGCGTCGCCCAGCGAGCGGACGCCGGCCATCAAGTCGATGATCGGCTTGGCCGGCAGGCCCGGGACCGCGGTGCTACCAACGTGGTGGACGACGTCCACCAGCCACGGCCCGAGCAGATCGAGAAGCTGGCCACGCTCCGCGACGGCTTGCAGCGCCCAGCCCTCGACGGACTCGACCAGGGAGACGGTCTCCGTGGCCCATGCGGGCCACTCGCTGGGCCCAGGCTCCCGAGTCATCTGCTGCCCCGGTGTCCCACGAGGCCCAGCCTCCCATCCGGCGGGACGCGGCCACCTCAGGGCAGAATCGGCAGCCTCAAGCGACCGCCCAACTCGACCTGGGCTGGTTGGCAGGACTCAGGTCGGCTTGGGCAGCGGTGCGTCGGGGAAGGGGGGTGCCGGCCGCCGCCAGCGCAGGCCATTGACACACCCTTGGCAAGGGGGACAAAGCACGCGGCAGCGCTCCACGATGCCGTGCCCTGGTCAACGTATGCACCTGCTCGCAAAAGCAGGTGGGGTCCGTCCCGATCGTTTCCGGTACCCGGTCGCCCAGGTGCCTGCCGCGATCGAAAGCCCGGCCCCCTACGTCGAAGTGTTGGCGCAAACGAAAAGCCAGGTCACGTACAACGTCGGGCGCTGCCGAAGTCCGTATTCAACACCCGACCGACGGTTACCGGCAAGGCTAGTAAGTGAGGACTAGTTCTTGGCACCGCCGGGCCGCGGCAGTGGCCGCAGGAGCACCTCGGCGAGCTGGGCGTCGGACACCCCGGTGGGCGCGCCGGTGAGGGGATCGGCCCCGGACTGGGTCTTGGGGAACGCGATCACCTCGCGGATGGAGTCCATCCCGGCGAGCAGCATGACCACGCGGTCGAGGCCGAAGGCGATGCCGCCGTGCGGCGGTGCCCCGAAGGACAGGCCGCGCAGCAGGAAGCCGAACTTCTCCTCGGCCTCGGCGGCGTCGATGCCGAGCACCTCGAAGACGCGCCGCTGCACCTCGGCTTCGTGCACACGGATGCTGCCGCCGCCGAGCTCGACGCCGTTGAGCACCAGGTCGTAGGCGCGCGCGGTGGCCTCCCCCGGCGCGTCGTCGAAGCGGCCCTCCCACTTCAGCGACGGCGAGGTGAACGGGTGGTGCAGCGCGTCCCAGCGATCGGCCTGCTGGTCCCACTCGAACATGGGGAACTCGGTGATCCAGGCGAAGGCCCAGCGCCCGTCGGGGACCAGGCCACGCTCCCCCGCCAGCCTGGTGCGCAGCTCGCCCAGGACGGTGCGGGCGAGCTGGGTGCGGTCGGCGACGATCAGCAGCAGGTCGCCGGGGTGGGCGCCGCTGACCCGGCGCAGCTCGGCGCGCTCGGCGTCGGAGAAGAACTTGTCCAGCGGCGAGCGCAGCCCCTCCGGCTCGACCGCCACCCATGCCAGCCCCTTGGCGCCACGCTCGCGGGCGAACGCGGCGAGCGCGTCGACCTGCTTGCGGGTGAGCTCGCCGCCGCCCTCGACCGCCAGGCCGAGCACCGAGCCGCCGGCCTCGAGCGCCCCGGCGAGCACGCCCACCTCGGTGGCGGCGAAGACCTCGCCGAGGTCGACCAGCTCCATGCCGTAGCGGAGGTCGGGCTTGTCGGAGCCGAAGCGACGCATGGCCTCGGCGTAGGAGAGGCGCGGGAACGGCGTCGCCAGCTCCACGCCGAGCGTCTCGCGCCAGACCGCCGCCATCAGCTCCTCGCAGAGGCCGAAGACGTCCTCCTCGTCGAGGAACGACAGCTCGACGTCGAGCTGGGTGAACTCGGGCTGGCGGTCGGCCCGCAGCGCCTCGTCCCGGAAGCAGCGCACGATCTGGTAGTACCGCTCCACCCCGGCGACCATCAGCAGCTGCTTGAAGAGCTGCGGCGACTGCGGCAGGGCGTAGAACTCGCCCGGCTGCAGGTGGGTCGGGACCAGGAAGTCGCGCGCCCCCTCGGGGGTGGAGCGGGTGAGGTAGGGCGTCTCGACCTCGAGGAAGCCGTGCTCCTCCAGCACCCGGCGCAGCACCGTGTTGGTGCGGGCGCGCAGCTCCAGCGCGCGCCGCGTGGACGCGCGGCGCAGGTCCAGGTAGCGGTGGCGCAGCCGCAGCACGTCGTCGACCTCGACCCGGTCGGCGATCGGGAACGGCGGCGTCGCGGACGAGGCGAGCACCTCCAGGTCGGCCACGGCCACCTCGATCTCGCCGGTGGGCAGCTCCGGGTTCTCGTTGCCGGCCGGCCGCACGCCGACCACGCCGGTGACCCGGATGCAGTCCTCGGCCCGCACCTCGTGGGCGGCGGCAGCGGCGGCCGCCGCCTCGACCGGGTGCACCACCAGCTGCACCACGCCGGAGGAGTCGCGCAGGTCGAGGAAGATCACCCCGCCGTGGTCGCGGCGGCGGGCGACCCAGCCGGCAAGGCGCACCTCGGCGGCGGCGTCGGCGGCGCGCAGCGTGCCGCAGGCGTGCGATCGCATGGCTCCGAGCAGCGGTCGGGTCACGGACGGGCTCCTGGGTCGAGGGGCAGGGCGCGCTGCTGGCGACACGGTACCCCGGTCATCGTGGCTCGTGGACCGGCTCCAGGCCGACCAGGAACGGGTTGGAGGCGCGCTCACGGCCGACGGTGGTGCGCGGCCCGTGCCCGGGGAGGACCTCCATCTCGTCCGGCAGGGTCAGGAAGCGGCCGGCCAGCGAGGCCACCATCTCCGGCATGGAGCCGCCGGGCAGGTCGGTGCGGCCGATCGAGCCGGCGAACACCAGGTCGCCGCCGAACAGCACCTCCTCGCTGCGGAAGGTCACATGGCCGCGGGTGTGGCCCGGGGTGTGGTCGACCACCAGCCGCACCCCGGGCAGCTCGACGACCTGGCCGTCGGCCAGTTCGCGCACGTCGTCGGGCTCGGCGAGCGAGAGCCCGGGGAGCATCGCCCGCAGCTCGGGGCCGACCCCCGCCAGCGGGTCGCTGAGCAGGTGGCGGTCGTCCGGGTGGACCCAGGCGGGGATGCCGTGCGCGCCGGCCAGCGGCGCGACCGTCCACATGTGGTCGAGGTGGCCGTGGGTGAGCAGCACGGCCACGGGGCGCAGGTGGTGCCTGGCGCAGAGCTCGTCCACCCCCGGCATGGCGTCCTGCCCGGGGTCGACGACCAGGGCCTCCGCGCCGGCGGAGGCCGCGACCACGTAGCAGTTGGTCTGGAAGGTCCCGGCTGGGAACGAGGCAACCAGCATGTCCAGGTGCGGCGGTCGGGGCGCGCGCTGCGCCGTTGATCGGGCCGCGCAAAGTCTAGCGGCCCTGCCGTGACGCGGCCGGTTGATTAGACTCTGAGCCAACGCGGTGGCGCACGGCGCCTGGCCGCGTGCAGCCGAAGCCGCCGTACGTGGAGAGGGAGCATGCCGAGCGCGAGCCAAACCCGCCGTCGTGAACTGGCCCGACTGAAGGCAAGGCGGGAGGCGGAGCGGCGCCGCGCCCGGCGCCGCCGGGCGCTGCTGCTGTACGGCGGGCTCGGCGTCGTGATCCTGGTCGCCGGGGTGGCCGGGATCACACTGCGCGGCCAGGAGAAGCCCAAGCCGGCGGCGCAGAGCGGCCAGGACGCCCGCATCGACGTGCCCACCGCCCCGGCGACGGTGGCCTGCGGCGGCAAGACCCCGCCGAGGGTGCAGCACCCCAAGCTGGACCGCGCCCCCAAGAGCAAGGCCAACGCCCGCGAGCGCTACGAGGTCCTGCTCAAGACCTCCTGCGGCGACGTCACCCTGCGGCTCGACCCCAAGACGGCGCCGGTCACCACCTTCAACTTCGTCTTCCTCGCCCAGCGCCACTACTACGACTCGACCTGGTTCCACCGCATCGTGCCCGGCGGCCCGGACAACATCGGGGTGATCCAGGGCGGCGACCCCAAGGGCACCGGCGAGGGCGGCCCCGGCTACAACATCCCCGACGAGCTGCCCAAGGGGAAGGACCCCTACAAGAAGTACACCATTGCGATGGCCAACTCCGGCCCGGACACCAGCGGCAGCCAGTTCTTCATCTCCACCCAGGACAACGGCACCAAGAAGCTGCAGAGCAACTACACGCTGTTCGGCAAGGTGGTGAAGGGCCAGGACGTGATCGACAAGATCGCCAGGATCGCCACCTCCGGCCAGCGCGGCGACACCCCCACCGAGGCGGTCTGGATCGAGACCGCGACCGTCTCGATCACCTGACCGGGCCGGTCGTGGCGGCCGGCGGGCGCGCGGCCGGCGAGGCGAGCAGGTCCGGCGGGGCCACGCAGCCGGCGGCGCGCTGAACGCCGCCCTCAGGCGCCGGGGCCGTGGCCGGGGGGCCGGGCGGCCCCGTCGCCCGGCGGCTCGCCGATGCGGGCGCCCGCGGCGAGCGCCCGGTCCAGGCGCGTCTTGAGGGCGGCGGCCCGCTCGATGTCCCCCAGCCGCTCGTAGACCGCCCGGCTGGCATCGAAGACGGTGGCGGCGTGGCCCAGCTCGCCGAGGTCGAGGTAGGCGAGGCCGAGCTGCTCCAGGACGTGCGCCTCCGCGTCGCGGTCGTCGAGCCCGCGGGCCAGGTCGACGGCTCGCCGCAGGGGGGCGACGGCCGCACGGGACTGGCGCCCGCCGAGCCTGAGCATGCCGAGCTGCAGCAGCGCCTTGCCCTCGCCGACGCGGTCGCCGAGCTGGCGGGCGCCCTCGGCGCTCTGCTCGAAGGCGGCCGCCGCCTCCTCCCGCTGGTTCAGCTCGCCGTGGACCTCGCCGAGCTGGCACAGCATGGCGATCTCGGCCGGGCGGTCGCCCAGGGAGCGGGCCAGCACCTGCCCCTGCCGCAGCGTCCTGACCGCCTCGGCGTGCTGGCCCAGCTCGCGCTGGACCTGGCCGAGATGGCCGAGGACGGCGGCGGCGGCCTGGTCGTCGCCGAGCTCGCCGTGGGCGCGCAGGCTCCGGGTGAGCTCCCGCAGGGCGCGCCTGGCGTCGCCCTGCCGCTGGTAGGTGACGGCCAGCTCGGTGCGGACGCGCACCTCGCTGGTGCGGTCGCCGCGGGCCTGGTAGAGGCGCAGGCTCTCGCGGTAGGCGTTGACCGCCTGGGCGTAGCCCTGCCACGCGCGGTGGGCGCCGCCGAGGCGCTCCAGCGCCCAGGCGGTGGCGCGCACGTCGTCCAGGCCGCGGCGCAGCTCCAGGCTCTCGTCGTAGCAGGCGACGGCCTTGCCGAGCTGGCCGCGGCGCTCGTGGGCGGCGCCGAGGCCGGCGAGGGCGCGGGCCAGGCCGGCGGCGTCGTCGCGCTGGCGCCACTGCGCCACGCTGCGCTCGTAGTGGGCGACCGCCTCGTCGACACGGCCGCGGCGCAGGTTGGCGTCGCCCAGGTTCTCGTAGGTGGCCGCCTCCGCCGCGGCGTTGCCGAGCGCCTCGGCGGCCGCCGCGCCGCGCTCGGCGGTCAGCAGCCAGGCGTCCCAGTAGTGGCGCGCGTCGAGGAAGCGCGCGCAGCGCACCGCCAGCTTCCAGGCCAGGTCGTGGAGCTGCTCCGCGACCGCCCGGTCGACGGCGGCGACCAGGTTGGCGCGCTCGCGCTCCAGCCAGTCGAGCCGCTCCTGCACGGCCACGGCGCCGCCGGCGCCCGCCAGGTCGGCCTGGTCGAGGTAGAAGGCGAGCATCCGCTCGCAGGCGGCGCGGCGCAGCGCGGCCGGCTCCAGCCGGACGGCCTTGTCGGCGGCGAATTGCCACACCAGCTCGTGCACGCGCCAGCGGTTGCTGGTCGGGCCGACGGGGTCGAGCAGCGCCGCCTCGCCGAGCTCGGCGAGGGCGCGCGCGGTGGTCTCGGCGGTGGTGCCGGCGAGGGCGGCCACCACGCCGCCGTCCAGCTCGGCGGTCGGGAGCAGGCCGATGTGGCGCAGCACCCGCTTGCCCTCGCTGGACAGCGAGCGGTGCGCGATCTCCAGGCTGGCGCCGACGCGCTGGTCGTCGGCGGTGCCGGGCGAGCCGCGGTCGCGCAGGTCCTCGGCCATGCGGTCCAGTGGCAAGGCCTCGCCGACGTGCTGGCGCATCCAGGCCCCGAGCACCCGCACCGCCAGCGGGTGCCGGCCGCCCCAGCGCACGATCGCCAGGGCGGCGGCCGGGTCGTCGTCCACCCGGGCGCGGCCGACCGTGCGGGCCAGCAGCTCCACCGCGTCCCGCTCCGGCAGCGGGGCGAGCCGGCAGCGGGCCGCCGCCACCAGGTCGCCGATCGGCGACCTGGTGGTGACGATCATGGCGCAGCCGGGCCCGTCGGGCTGCAGCGCGCGCACCTGCTCGGCGTCGGCCGCCCGCTCGACCAGCACCAGGGCGCGCCGGTCGGCCAGCAGGGAGCGGTAGCGCCTGGCCCGGTCCAGCAGCTCGTCCGGGACCTCCCTGGGACGCGCGCCGAGGGCCTGCAGCAGCTCGCTGAGGGCGTCGCCGGGGCCGGCCGCCCCGCCGGGCTGGCCGAGGTCGACGGCGAGCTGCCCGTCGGGGAACAGCGGCCTGGCCCAGCGGGCCAGGTGCAGGGCAAACGCCGAGGTGCCGATCCCTGGCGGGCCCTGGACGATCACCACCGGCACCTCGCCGGTCTCCCCGCGACGGCCGCGTTCCAGCGCGGACTGGGCCTCGGCCAGCTCGACGGTGCGGCCGACCAGCTCCTCGTCCTGGTCGGCGAGGTGGAGCAGGAACGGCTGCGCCGGGCTGTCGCTGAGCACCTGGCCGAGGCTGGCGGCCGCCTCCCGCCCGCCGACGACGGGCGCGGCGGCCAGGATGGCGTCACGGGCGGCCTGGGTGGCGTCACGGGCCACCTGGGTGGCGGCCTTCCAGCGCCGCTGCCATTCGCGCGGCGGCGACCACCTCGGCCCGCCAGCCACCCCCGCCACCTCCTCCGGACCGGTCCCGCTCCGCGACGACTCGACCATAGTTACGAAGCGGCGTTTGTCAACGTGAGAATCCTTGGTCAAAACCCCTTCGCGCTGTCGAGCAGGATGGTGAAGGGGCCGTCGCCGGCCGACTCCACCCGCATCATGGCGCCGAAGCGGCCACGGGCGACGGTCAGCCCGGCGGCGGCGAGCGCGTCGGCAACGGCCTCGACCAGCGGGGCCGCCCGCTCCGGCCTGGCGGCGGCGATGTAGGAGGGCCGGCGGCCCCTGCGCGCGTCCCCGTACAGGGTGAACTGGCTGACCACCAGCGCCCCGCCGCCGACCTCGGCCAGGCAGCGGTTGGGCAGGCCCGCCTCGTCGTCGAAGACCCGCAGGCCGGCCACCTTCTCGGCCAGCCAGGCCGCCTCGGCCGGGCCGTCGTCGCGCCCGACGCCGACCAGCAGCAGCAGCCCGGGCCCGATCTCCCCGGTGATCTCCTCGGCGTCGGACCCCCGGACCACCACCCGGGCCCAGGCGACCCGGGACGCCACCGCGCGCAGGGTCAGCTCCCGGCCGGGGCGTGCTGGCCGTGGGGCACCACGCGGAAGGCGTCGAAGACGCCCTCGACCTTCTTCACGCTCGACAGCACGTGGGCGAGGTGGGAGATCTCCGCCAGCTCGAAGGTGAACCGCAACGTCGCCACGCGGTCACGGCCGGTGGCGACGGTGGCGGAGACGATGTTGACGTGGTGGTCGGAGAGGACCTCGGTGATGTCGCGCAGCAGCTTGGTGCGGTCCAGCGCCTCGACCTGGATGGTGACCGCGAACGACGAGGGCCCGGAGGTGTCCCACTCCACCTCGAGCAGGCGATTGGCGTGGCGCTGCAGGTCGCCGGCGTTGGGACAGTCCTCGCGGTGCACGCTGACGCCGTGGCCCCTGGTGACGAAGCCGATGATCGGGTCGCGCGGCACCGGGGTGCAACAGCGGGCCAGCTTCACCCAGACGTCGTCGACGCCCTTGACGACCACGCCGCGGCTGGCCGGCAGCGGCCTGGCCGGGCGCACCGCCCGCTCCAGCGCGAAGTCGTCGTCGTCCTCCTGCTCCTCGCCGCCGAGGTCGGCCTGCAGCCGGTTGACCACCGAGGCAGCCGAGGTCTGGTTGGAGCCGACCGCCGCGTAGAGCGCGTCCAGGCCGGTGAAGCGCATCTCCGAGGCGAGCGCCGCCAGGGTGCCGCCCTGGGTCAGCTTCTGCAGCGGCAGGCCGGCCTTGCGCATCGCCCGCACCAGCGCGTCCTTGCCGGCCTCGATGGCGTCCTCGCGGCGCTCCTTGGAGAACCACTGGCGGATCTTGTTGCGCGCCCGCGGCGTCTTCACGATCGACAGCCAGTCCCGTGAGGGGCCGGCGTTCTTCGCCTTGGAGGTGAACACTTCGACCGTGTCGCCGTTCTGCAGGGCGTACTCGAGCGGCACCAGGCGCTTGTTGACGCGGGCGCCGACGCAGCGGTGGCCGACCTCGGTGTGGACCGCGTAGGCGAAGTCGATCGGGGTCGCCCCGGCGGGCAGCTGGATCACGTCGCCCTTGGGGGTGAACACGAAGACCTCGTCGACGTACAGGTCGGTCTTGAGGTTCTCGATGAAGTCCTTGGGGTCCGACAGCTCCCGCTGCCAGTCGATCAGCTGGCGCAGCCAGCCCATGTCGTCGGTGGCCGCGCGGCCGTCCTTGCCCTTGTCCTTGTAGCGCCAGTGCGCCGCGATGCCGTACTCGGCCGTCTGGTGCATCGCCTTGGTGCGGATCTGCACCTCCAGTGGCTTGCCGCCAGGGCCCACCACGGTGGTGTGCAGCGACTGGTAGAGGTTGAACTTGGGCATGGCGATGTAGTCCTTGAAGCGCCCCGGCACCGGCTTCCAGAGCGCGTGGACCTGCCCGAGCGCGGCGTAGCAGTCCTTGATCGAGTCGACCAGGACGCGGACGCCGACGAGG
>WNFV01001943.1_pt1 | contig 35863 bp, 56 predicted proteins | sample 5400101 | NCBI WGS metagenome assembly WNFV01 (sample SAMN13153361, study PRJNA577476) | soil metagenome | isolation source: 115 cm soil or saprolite under grassland replicate 1 | place: USA:California | collected 2016-06-15 | reverse complement strand
TCATGGTCGCGACCGGCGATCCGGGCGGTTTATCAGCGCCGAACAACGCCGCGTCCAGACCCTCCAGCGGCTCGCTGACCTCCCCGAGCACGAATGGGAACTCGACGACGAGGCGATGGTCATCCTCGAGGGCGGCATCGCCCTCGCCATCTCCGGCGGCTGGATCCTACCCTCGCACTGGGAGGTGGGGTCGTGACCCGCGCGATGGGACTCGGACGTCTCACTAGGCCCGCTGGTGAACCCGTCCGCCAGCCGCTGGGCGCGTCCCGCATCGCCGACCAGCCCATCCCCGACTTCGGGACTGGGCTGCCCTGCCAGGACCCTGATGTCGACCCGGACGTGTTCTTCCCGGCCACGGTGTGGCTGCGCGGCAGCGGCATGCGGGAGACACCTACCCAGGCCGCCCAGATTGCTGTCGCGAAGGCGCTCTGCTCGCGCTGCCCCGCCATCGCCGCGTGTGGCGCGTGGGCGATCCAGCATGGCGAACTCGGAATTTGGGGAGGCCTCACGGAGGGGGACCGTGGCCGGCTCCGCAGGCAACGCCGCGGAGGTGCCGCATGACCCACTGGCGCCGCACGATCCGCATCAAGCAGCATCTCGACCCGGACAAGCCACTACCGGAGGTCCGGGACGCGATCGTCGCCGTGCTCCGCAATGACCGCGCCTATCTCAACAAGCACGGTGGCGGCGACATGGACTTCATGGACCTCGTCGACGAAATGGCCGAAGCCCCGACCGTCCAAGACTTCGACCTGTGCCTCAGTGCGCTCTACGACTGGGCCGACGCCAACCTCGTCTGGATCGACGGTGCCGCATGAGCACGAACGTCGCTGAACGCTTCTGGGCCAAAGTTGACCGGCGCGGACCGGCTGACTGCTGGCCGTGGTTGGCATATCGCGACCGCCTTGGTTATGGCCGCTTCCACATCATCCGCAACGGTCGGCGTAGCAACCCAGGAGCACACATCGTCGCTTACTGGCTGACCACAGGGCAGTGGGAACTGGGAGGGCTCGAACGCGATCACACCTGCCGTAATCCGTCTTGTGTGAATCCGGCTCATCTAGAACCTGTCACGCACCTAGAGAATGTCCAGCGTGGCATCGCCGGCCAAGTGAACGGCGCACGCATCCGCGGGAAAACCCACTGCCCCACAGGCCATCCCTATGACGAAGCGAACACTTATCGGCGGCCAGATGGAGGCCGAGGATGTCGCGCCTGCATTCGCAAGGCCAACCGTCGATATCGAGCGCGGAGACGGACATCCAATGGCTAACAACGTCCGTTGCGCCGGGGGCGGCTGGTGGGTAATCACCGCGACTGAGGCAGTCCAACGCGGCGAGCCCGCTCGGCCATATGGCACCAGTCAACCCTGCGGTTGGGAGGGCGAACGGTTCGCCACTGGCCACGTCACCCGCCGCGAAGCCGACACCCTCCCCATCGCCGAACTCCAGGCACGCGTGCTCGCCAACCAGAACACGCTGCGCACCGCCAAGCCCTGCCCCCGCTGCGGCGGCCGCGTGATCCTTATCGAGAGGTCCTGATGGTCCATCCGCTGAATCGTCGTGAACGCCAAGCCCACTACGCCGAGAATATGCGCGCCTACCGGGTCGCGTTCGCGCTTGACCGTGAAAACCAGCCCGGGGACCCCGACGCGCGGGAGCGGGTGGTGGTCTACCGCGCCGCTGATGCGATCGCTTTGGCCCGCCAGCAGAGGAATGCGAAATGACCGAGCTCGACCTCATCGGCGACCGGCAGGCACTCACCCTGTTCGGCGACGCCGGGCCCGGCGAGATCCTCGCCCGCGCCACCGCCATCGCCGATGTCATCGCCCCCCTCATCCTCCAACGCAACCTCTACAAGCAGATCGGCAAGTCCCGCCACGTCTACGTCGAGGCGTGGGCGATGGCCGGCACCATGCTCGGGGTGTTCGCCACCACCGTCAAAACGTGGGAGATCGGTGACGACGTCGGCTATGGCGCCACCGTCGAGGCCCGCACCCTCCAGGGTGCGGTCGTTGGCCGCGCCGACGCGGTCGTCATGCGCGACGAGGCTGTCGGCACTGACCCGAAGACCGGCGAGCCGATCCGCAAATGGCTCCGCGCGCCTGCGTTTCAGCTCATAAGCATGGCTCAAACACGTGGGGCGTCGAAGGCGCTGCGGATGCCGCTCGGGTTCATCATGCAACTCGCCGGCTACGACACCACCCCCGCCGAGGAGATGGAGGCCGCCGCCGCCCGCGGGGAAACCGTGTCCGGCGGTAAGGGTGTCGCGCCAGGGTGGCGTGACCTTGCGGAGCAGCAGCGCGCCCACGCCGAACTTGGCCAGCTCATCCAGGATCGTGGTCTCCGGGAGTGGGTCGCAACGTGGCTCGACTCCAAGGGGTATGAGCGGCCGCTCGCCAAGGGGCAGGCGAACCAGCTTCGCCGCGCGATCGAACGTGAGGTTTCCTCCAGCCGGCCGGCCGGCGGCGATGGTGACCCTGGCCGGCCGGCTGGTGCCAAGACGTCGGCGGCGGGGAGTAAGGCCCCCCCTGCCCCCGCCGCCGACCCCCAGTCCGACCCCGGGGCTGCTTCTCCGGCTGCGGGGTTGGACCCATCGTCCAACCCGGGACGAGCGGACCGACGGACACGGGAAGGATCCACAGAGTCTGCGATGACTCCCGGGTTGGACGACCTCGCGGGAGGTGACACAGCCGATGGCTGACTCCGCCCACGTCACCTGGACAGCCGCAGGCCGGCTGGTATGGACCCACGACCCCTCCACTACGGAGCTGGCCCGCATACGCGCCGAGGTCGACCAGTTCGCCGACACCATCATCCCCATGCTGATCCACGGCCTGTACGTCCGGGACATGGCTGGGCTGGATCTCACCCTGCTCCGGACATATCTGGCCGCTGAGCGTGGTCACAGTGGATGATCTCTGCCTTACCTGCGGGCACGAGCGGGACATCCACCAAGGCACCAACGCAGGCTGCTCGTGCACCACGTTCGATGACCTACCGGTTCAACCTGGACAACAACGCAGGAGCCGCGCCGGCGCTGATGTGACTGGGCCGGCCACGGCCGCTCCCACCGCCGTGGCCGGCCCACCCGACTTGTGCCAGTGCGGCCATGACGAGACCGCACATCCGGGGCCAACCGGCCGGCCTAGGCATGGCATCTGCACGACCTGTGGATACAGCCGTCAGGGCGCGCCGACTGGGTTCTGCTGGGGCTGGGCACCTCCCACAACCCCGGCCGGCCCCCCTGACCTTCAGCAGGCCATCCACGCGGGCACCGTGGCGCTCCGCGACCAGCATCCGGCTATTGGCCTGTCCGACCCGTGGGCCAAGGTCGCCCACATCGCGGTGGAGGCGGCAGCACCGGTCCTGCTCCAGGCCACCCGGGACCGGCATGCCGATCTCGAGATGCAGGTCGCTGAACTCCGTGACCTCCTGGAACAGAGCATCAGCACACCCGACTACGACAGCGATGGTCAATGCAACTACTGCCGTATGGACATCCAGCGCATAAGCCGACACTCCCACTGCTGGCAGTGCGGCCTGACAGGCGGGCAGCATCTCGACGACTGCCGGATCGACGCCGCCCTCCAAACATCCGGGCACGCCAGAGGCCACACCATCCCTCCAGGAGAACCAGCGGCTGCGGGAAGCGCTCATGGCTGTCGGATTCCCGCACCTCGTGGACGCCCTCGAACAGGCGGCACAGCGGGAGGACGACCGGTGACCCTTCAAGAAGCACTCCGGCGTATGGACGACCTCAACGAACTCGACCGCACCGCAGTCTGGCCCGGCGGCCATATTCCACAGTGGGTCCTCGACGACATGGCCGCCAAAGGCGTCAGCGAATCCTCTGTCGCTCCAGTCCTGTGGGCGATCCATTCCTGGCCAGATATCGCGCGGGCATTGCGGGCGGCTCTTGACCAGGCGGCGCAGCGGGAGGTCGACGACAAGCCACCGCCACCGCCATGCCCTATCAAAGGATGCGACCTCCCACACGAGGACATCCGATGAGACTCGACCGGATGCGATGCCCCACCTGCGGCCGGCAGGTCGGGTTCCGGCTCATCCGCGACCCCAGACACACCCGCGGCATGACCGCCCCCGGGATCCGTGTCCCCCGTGACCACCGCATCCAACTCGAGGGCGGCAAGCTCGGCGACTGGTGCAGAACCAAAGGTGAGCCATGAGCGACCAGGGCTGGATGGTCGACGACGGCACCTGCACCCCCTGCGTCCGCGGCCAGTGCTACCGCTGCGCCGACCCGATCGGATGGGACGCCGGTGACCGCCTGTCGCTCACCTGCTGCTGCAACGAGGGCTACGACCTCGGCTGGGCCGCACCAGACGAGGGAGCCGAGCCATGACCGGCATCGTGAACCCCAAGGTCAAGCGGCCCGCGCTCCGCTGGTATGGCTCGAAGTGGCGGATTGCGCCGTGGATCATCGCCAACCTGCCCCGTCACCAGGCCTACGTTGAGCCCTACGGCGGCACCGCGTCGGTGCTGCTCCGCAAACCGGTCGCCAAGATCGAGACCGTCAACGACCTCGACAAGCGCCTCGTCAATTTCTTCACCGTCCTACGCGACCAGTCGGCCGATCTGCTCCGAGCGATCGAGCTGACACCCTACGCCAAGGTCGAGTACGAGGGCTCCCGCGACCAGCATCCCGATCCGCTAGAAGATGCACGACGCTTCTACGTCCTGAGCTGGCAGGGGCGCACCGGCTCAACCGGCGGGCGCAACCTCGCCGGGTGGCGGTACGAACGCGATCCTGACAACCGCACAGGTGGGCCCGTCGCTCGGGAGTTCGCGCATGCAGGCCACTTACGCGCCATAGCCATCCGGCTCAAGGGTGTCCAACTGGAACACGACGACGCCTTGACGGCGATCGGCCGCTACGACACGCCCCAGACGCTGCACTACGTCGACCCGCCGTATGTGCCGAGCACCCGCAGCGATCGGGTCATCTACGCCCACGAGACCGACGAGGCCGGCCATGTCGCGCTCGCCGAGGTCCTGCACGCCGTCCAAGGCATGGTCGTACTCTCCGGCTACCCCTCACCACTCTACGACCATCTGTACGCAGGCTGGGAGCAGACCCAGCGGGAGACCATCACCGACTCGGCCAAGGTCGTCGCCGAGGTTCTCTGGTTCAACCCTGCCGCCGCGGCCGCGCTCACCCGGCACCGCCCATCACAAGGGATCCTCCTGTGAACCCCAAGGCCGAGCGGACCCGTCCCCAGTGGGCGCCAACCGCCACCATCACCACCCCAAGCGGGATCCAGTTCATCTGGTGCCACGACTGCGACGACACACTCCGCACCAGGTACCCGCCGCTGGCCTGCCAGTTCCGCGACTGGCACCTCATCCAACACCACCACAAGGACCGGGAGGAGGGCGCGTGAACGCCAGTTCGGTTATGCCCTCTGACCTGCGGGTTCATGATACGATCCGGGGTGTTGAACGGCCGGGCGGCGCAGCGAACGCCCCCGGCCACGGCCGACCAACACCTCAAGGACGGTGATCGGCATGAGCAAGCCTACCCGCGCGACCAGTGATATGGCGACCCCGCGTGGCTGGGATCCCATCGCATGGCAGCGGGCCGACGCAGCAGCTCGCCGCGCTGTTGAAGCAGACCGGCTCGCCCGTGAGTGCTATCCACCCTTCGAGGTCGGCTTCGTGGAGTTCAACCGCGCCCGCGGCCGAATCATGGCCGAACTCGACCGTCAAGCGGCGAGCGCCACGACGCCACGGCGCGTGAAGTGCACGTACTGCGATGCGGACGCGGACACAACAGACCACATCATTCCGCGATCTGTGGGCGGCACGAATGACCCTGGCAATCTCGTGCCAGCGTGTAAACCCTGCAACAGCCGAAAGGGCACCCTGCCCGTAGAGCTGCTCGACGCTGATTTGCGCACCATCGCCGCGTGGCTGATGGCGCGCGGTTGGCGCCCAGTCGTCCGGCGCCTGCTCGGGCGCAATTCCTCGTGGTTCTCGCCCGACCCAACCGAGCATCACGTCTTCTATTCTCGCGCGTCCGCGATCCGGCATGCGGCATGGGGGAAGCGACCCAGCAAGGAGGCCTGATTGGCGCGTATCCGGTCACTGAAACCCGAATACTGGGCTGACCAGAAGCTCGCGCGGTGCAGCCGGGACGCGCGGCTGCTTTACCTCGCGCTGTGGAACTTCGCCGACGAGCAGGCCCGCATGGTCGGCGATCCCCGCCAGGTCAAGGGCCTGTGCTTCGCCCTTGACGACGACATCGCTCCGGCCGACATCGACCGGTTACTCGGCGAGTTAGCCGCCCTTGGACGGCTCGTTCGCTACGAAGTCGGTGGCGAACGGTACCTGTTCCTCCCGAAGCTCGCCAAGCACCAGCGTCTTGACGCCCGCCAGCCGAGCCGCTACCCACCGCCGCCCGAGCAGGCGACCCCACCACCAGAAAACCCCGTCCCACCTGCACCCACAGATTTCCCCGCAGAAGTTGTCGGGGAATCTGAACAAGTCGATGTGCCTCACGCGCGCGGGCGTAGCAGGTTGCAGGTAGCAGGTAGCAGGTTGCAGGGTTCGGCTTCGCCGCACGTGGCGCTTGCCATCGCTGAGCCTCCCGCAGAGACCGCGCAGACCGTGCTCGGCGCCTACATCGACTGGCGCCGCAGCCGAGGCGTCAACGGCATCGACGGTCGCACCAAGGGCATGTTGGCCCGCCAGCTCCGCGAAGCGTTCGACGGTGGCCACCCGCCAGAGATCATCCGGCTCGGCCTTGCAGACTGGGACGCCAGCGACACGCACCCATCTGCGCTCGGGTCGTTCATCGACACCAGAGCCCGCGGCGGTCAGGCCCGCGCCAGCCCCGGGAAGGCGCAACGCCAGCTTGACGACATCCAGCGGACCTACCAGCAGATGCAGGCCATGAACCCCGAGGGAGGTGAACGCAACGGTGACTTGGCAACAGTGGACAGAGATCGTCGCCAAACTCAACGCGAGCTACCCTGATCAGCCCATCAACGCCGCCACCGCCCACGAATGGCACACCGAACTGGGCCACCGTGATGCTGGTGACGTGTGGCTCGCCATCCGAGAGTTGCGCACCGAGCACCACTTCCGCCCATCCCTCGCCGAGATCCTCGCCGGCGTGAAGGCCTACCGCGGCCGCCTCGCCGAACAGGCCCACTCGCAGGAACTACGCCACCTCGCCAACCGCCGCGGCATGCCAATGCCACCCGAAACCCGCCAGGCGCTGGAAATCCTGAAGGACTCGATCAGCGGCAAGGTCGACAAGACGCAGGCCCGCCAGATGATCGACACACTTGCCACCCAGCTCGAGCAGCGGTTGGAACGCGAACAGCTCATGCGACTGGACACCGGATGAACCCACAGCGCGTCGAACTCGATACCGTCTGGCGACGTATCGCCGGGAAGGAACGCGTCCGAGTCAAGCGGGTCTGGTTCTGGCCCGATCAAGGCTGGACCGTCCGAGCTCACCCCATCCAAGGCGGCAGCGTCCTTGTCGCCGACCAGGACTGGTTCCTGAAGCATTACGCGCTCGAGGAGGTCTGACCTGTGTACGCGAACAACGGCAACATCACCATCCACACCCGGCCAGACACGATCGTCATCATCACCGACCGGTTCGGCACCGCCGTCCACTTGAGCCCTGCCGACGCCACGTTCGTCCGGGACACCCTGGCGTCGGTCGACGTCTCCGCGTGATCCCGCTCAACTGTCCGTCCGATCCCAAGGGAGCACACATGCCCGACCCCGACTCTGATCCTGGCCTCAACCGGAACGGCACGTTCATCAGCCCCGCCATCGACGACGAGCTGGTCTTCACCGTCCGTATCCGCGTCGAAGACCAGTTTGTGCTCGACCGTGTCCAGTCCTACCTGCTCGACACCATCACAGCACGGCTCCACAACGGGATCAGCGAGGTGCTGAATCGGCCCGGCTTGGCGCTGGCCGGCATCGAGATCGTCACGCCGACGTTCCGGCCCTACCACACCGTCTACCAGCGCAACGCCGAACCGTTGCCGGAGAGCGGCTGACCTCCACAAGTCCGGGTGCCTGAAGAACGCCACGCTGGTCTACTCGGGTGGCCAGATCTGCTGCGCGCCGACTGTGGGTTGTGGCGCGGTCGCCAAGGCGCACGCCGAGCTGGAGCCCGCCGATGGCTGACGTTCCCGCCAAATGCCCATCCCTGCCAGTCCTGCCCCCGCCCGATCTGGGGCAAGGCCGACCAGTGCGGATCCTGCCAGGCCACCAAGGAGAAGCCGTGAGCAAGGTACTTGTCATCGAACTCCCCGACGAAACGGACCTCGTCGAGACGATCAAGGCGATGAATGCGGTCCAAGTCGCCAACATCGAACGCTGCCGGGTCTTTGCCGCGGTCGGTGAGGATGCTGAAGCGGTGCTCGCAGTCTTCGACGCCAACAAGGCCGACCCCGACCCGCAGGAAACCCCATGAGCGACCAGCGCCATGCGATTTCCGGCCGCATGGTCGGACGGTCCGGAGTCGTGACGTTCTGCCACTGCGGCCTTGCCTTCTTCGTCGCCTACGACGGTGCCGAGACCACCGAATCAAGAACGGCTGCACGGGAAGCCGCTGATGAGCGTTGGTCGCAGCACTGGAAGGAAGTCCGACCTGACCAGTGGCGAATCGCGCATCCATCCGGTCCCGAGGAGGCACGCCCTTGACCCTGCCGTCCGGCTACCGCGGACCCCACGACCCGAGTCGTGACCCCGACCAGGTCATGGCCGACCCGGTCGCGCAGAACCTCATCGCCGAGATCGTCCAACTCCACGAGGATCTCCTCGCCAAACTCAACCACGACATCGAACTCGCCGCCCACCCCACCACCGAACCGAACTCCGGCCGAGTCACCGGCACCGGCGACCATGACCAGATACAAGCACGACAAGACGCCGTCGAACGGGCACGCCACGAACGAGACCGGGGCCGCAACAACGCGCTGCGGGAACTGCGACGCCTCAAGGAGTACTACCAGGAACACCTCGGCCTTCGTCCCCTGCGGCGCCCACCGGTCCAGTCGATCGACTACCAGGCCGACGGACAGCGGAGGGTTGGATGAGGTCAACGGCGCAATTCGTCAAGCCAGCGAATCCGCAGGTGGATGCTTGCGCAACCAGCCCGCCACATGATTTCATCGCGGTACCTGGAGTGTGACCATGCCACGCTGGGCTGGCACCACCACACAACGCGGCCTCGGCGCCGACCACCAGGCCCTCCGCCGCCAGAAGCTCAAGGTCCTCGTCGATGGCACCCCATGCCGACGCTGTGCCCTGCCCATGGTCCACCCCGACCACTGCTGCCATGGCCGCTGCTTCTACTGCCGCCTCGACCTCGGCCACCACACCGACCGTGTCCTCGGCGGCCAAGGACCACGCGAGCTCGAGCATGAGCACTGCAACCGCAGCGCCGGCACCAAGCTCGGCAACCAGCTACAGGCCAAGCGGCGGAAGCTGAAGCGGCAGCACAGCCGAGCTTGGTGAGCTGAGCTAGTCCCTCTGCGTCAGAGCCCCGGCGCTGCTCCAGAGAAATTGCGTAAATAATAGTGCTAGCAATTTCCCGTAGCGGTTGCGCGAGCGACTAGGATAAGAAGGACAAGCGTCACTCAACTCCCTTTTCACCCAGGGAGGGCTCTTGACTCCGCGCCTCCTCAGCCATCTATTTTTTCAGCCGAAAAATTCACCGGACGTGAGCTGCTGGAAGTGGCCAAGGGCGGCCAGTAGTACTAGGGATGAACCGGTCAGGACCGGCAGCGCACACGTTTTTTGAGCCGTGCGTGAAATCCCAGGCCAGGAATAGCGTACAGAGTTCTCGCAACAATAGCGCCGAGAATAGCGCTTGGAGTTTCCGTGATGGGGCCGAACGAGGATGCGGTACGCCGAGATCTTAGGGCGCTGACCAGCAAGAACCGTCTCGTCAAGCTGTCTGGGCTCGAGCAGCTTGCGGTGACGCTCGCCGCGCAGATCGACGACGCTGACGAACCCCGGGATGTCGCGACGCTCACGCATCAGCTGCGGATGACGTTGGCTGATCTGCGCAGGACAACTCCGTCGACTGTGAGGAGTGGGATTGATGAGCTCCGCGCTCGACGTGAGACCCGCAAGCGGGATGCTGGGGGCGCAGCGCCCTAGGCTCTGGTCGGTCCCGCCCTGTTCGATTTCCTCCGCTGGCGCTGAGGCGGTGGACTTGGCAGCCCAGGCTGGCCTGGTCCTGGATCCGTGGCAGCAGTTCGTCCTTGAGCAGTCGCTTGGTGAGCAGGCCGATGGGCGGTGGGCGGCGTTCGAGGTCGGCGTGATCGTGAGCCGCCAGAACGGGAAGGGCGCGATCCTGGAGGCTCGGGAGTTGGCGGGGTTGTTCCTGTTCAACGAGCGGCTGATCCTCCATTCCGCGCACGAGTTCAAGACGGCTGCGGAGGCGTTCCTGCGGATCCGGCGGCTGGTGGAGGACAACCCCGACTTCGAGCGGGAGGTGTCCCGGGTCCGCACCGCCGCCGGCGCCGAGGCGATCGAGCTGAAGAGTGGGCAGCGGCTCCGGTTCGTCGCTCGCTCGAACGGCTCTGGGCGTGGGTTCACCGGGGATCTGGTGATCCTGGACGAGGCGTACAACCTGGGTGATGAGGCGATGGCCGCGTTGCTGCCGACCCTGAGTGCCCGACCGAACCCGCAGGTCTGGTACACGTCGACGGCGGGGCAGGAGACCAGCGTCCAGCTTGGCCGGGTCCGGGAGCGGGGGCTGGCCGGCAACGATCCGTCCCTGGCGTTCTTCGAGTGGTCGGTAGACCCGGACCGCTACGACCGGGAGGACCCGGCGGCGGTGGCGTTGGCGAACCCGGGGATCGGGATCCGGATCTCGCAGGAGTATGTCGCCAAAGAGCGGGCGGCGTTGGCGCCGACGATGTTCGACCGGGAACGCCTCGGTGTGGGCGACTATCCGACGGACATGAGCGACGCGTGGTCGGTCATCTCTAAGGCGGGGTGGGATGGCCTAGCCGACAACGCCGCGGAGCTTGAGGACCCGGTGGCGTTCGGATTGGCGGTGCACCCGGAGGCGAGGAATGCGTCGATCGCGGTGTCGGGTGGCCGTGGCGACGGTCACGTGTTCGTGGAGCTGGTCGAGTACCGCCCGGGGACGTCGTGGGTGAAGGACCGGCTGGTGGAGCTCGACAAGCAGTGGGATCCGTGCGCGATCGTGGTGGACGCTGGTAGCCCGGCCGGGTCGCTGATCCCCGAGTTGAAGAACGAGGGCTTGCGGATCGTCGAGCCACGGGCCCGTGAGGTCGCGCAGTCGTGCGCGCAACTGTACGACGCGGTCACCGATTCGAAGACCCTGCGTCATCTCGGGGATGTGGCAAGCCAGAAGCCGGTGCGGGCCGCGTTGGCGGCGGCGCAGAAGTACCCGCTGGGGGATTCGTGGCGGTGGGACCGCCGTCTCCCGGTGGACCAGTCACCGCTCGAGGCGGTCACCCTGGCCGCATGGGGCTACCGGACGTTCGGGATGGAACTCGGCCCGGCTGACATCACGGTCGCGGCGGTCTAGCAGGGAGGGTGTGGCGGGATGGCGACAACTCCACGGCAGGAGCGGATCGGGAACATGCCGGTTGCGGGTGAGCAGAACTCGGCGCAGCCAGGCCCGGACGTGACCAAGCAGGTCGCGTCGACAAAGCGGCAGGCGGAGGCGGCGGCGAACCGGCGGATGAGCGACGCGCATTCGCTGATCGAGTCCCCGCAGGGCGCTGGCGTGTCCGGCCATGAGGTCGGGACGGGCGGATCGACGTGGGAGTGGGATGCCGGCTTGGCGATCAACGACGTGGAGGGTGGGGGGTCGGGCTGATGGGGCTGACAGAAGACCAGCTGGCCCCTGGCTTGGCGCAGACTGAGAGCGAGGTCCGCGCGGCAACGCCGGCGGCGGATGCGGCCAGCGCGGCACGGCAGGCGGACGCGGGCAGGTTCATCCGCGAGAACGGCCGCCAGGTCATCAGCGGTCACGGCGACGTCGGGGACGGGTCGCCGGGACCGGGCCGGCAGGCAGGAGGGTACTGACGTGGCGACCCGCAAGTCGAAGAAGGGCGGCGCCGTGCAGCACGTCGGGTTCGAGGCGGCTGCGGCGAAGGCGGCGGCAGGGTATGGCGGGAGCATGGAACGCGGCCGACGGATCATCGCAGCGGGTGCGAGGAAGGCGTCGGCTGCGGCGAAGGCCCGTAACCCTCGGCTGGCCAAGGTGAGCGGCGTCACGAAGAGCGGCGGCGGGAAGAAGTCCGGCGGCCGCAAGGGGAAGTAGCCATGACCGTCTCCCCGATCGTCACTGGCCAGTTCGCCATGCTGCGGTGGCGACTGGTCCTTGCCGCCCGTGGGCTGCGGCCGCTGCTGGCGAACGTGCGGGGCCGTACCCGCACGCCGACCTTCCAGATCCTGCTCGCCGTCGGGGGGATGCTTGGGGGTGCGGCGATCCTTGGCAGGGTGGCGTTGGGGTTGATGCTGATCTTCGGGTCGGTGCTGGTCGGGGTTGATGGGCTGCTGCGGGAGGCGCCAGCATCCGAGCCGACCTTGCCGGACGCGGTCGAACGGTTCCGGAGGGCGAGGTAGTTCATGAGGTTGCTCGACCGACTCGCGGACCGCTACAGCCTGCGGCAGGGGTTCTGGGAGGGGATGGCCTCCGGCGCCGCCGTGTACATGGGCAACTACGGCGACCCCGGGAAAGAGAAGGCGATCGCCAACCTCGTTGGGGCGGCACGGGACGCGTACCAGTCCAACGGGGCCGTGTTCGCGGTCAGCCTGATCCGCCTCGCCCTGTTCAGCGAAGCCCGGTTCGTGTTCCAGAGCTTGGTCGACAAGCACACCTACGGCAGCCAGGACCTGCTGGTCCTCGAAGAGCCGTGGCCGAACTGCACCACCGGGGAACTGCTGGCCCGGATGGAGCAAGACTTCACCGTGGGCGGCAACGCCTACCTGTGGAAAGCGGAGGACGACCTGCTCGTCCAGATGCCCCCCGATGAGGTCACCATCATCTCCGAGGAGGTCCGGGGGTCACGCGGCCACTACCGCCGCGTTGTCGGCTACGACTGGGACCCCAGTCCGGTCCAGAACGTCGCGCCGGGCTCTGATAACCGCTCGGAGATGGCGCAGACGTTCCCGGTGGAGGAGGTGGTGCACTGGTCGCCCATCTCAGATCCCCGTGCGAAGTTCCGTGGGATGTCGTGGCTGACCCCGGTCATCCGGGAGATCAGCGCAGACACGGCGATGACTTCCTACAAAATCGCGTACCTGGAGAACATGGCCGCACCGAACCTGCTCATCAAGTACCAGCAGAAGCTGCGGCCGGACACGGTGGATGCGATCGCGGAGCGGATGCACGCCAAGTACGGCGGCAGCCAGGCGTTCCGGACGTTCGTGCTGGACCAGGGCGCCGACGCGACTGTGCTGGACAACAGCTTCGACCGGCTGGGGTTCGCGGACACCCAAGAAGCCGGCGCGATCCGGATCTGCATGGCCTCCGGGGTCGACCCGATCCTGCTCGGGCTTGGCGGTGCCCGCGCTGCGGTCTCCTACGAGCAGGCCATGCGGCGGCTCGGGGACGTCACCTTGCGGCACCTGTGGCGCACGGCCAGCGCGGCGCTGCAGAAGCTCGTCCCAGGCGTCCCGCCGGCGGGGGTGCGGCTGTGGTACGACACCTCCGACATCGCGGCGCTCCGCGCGTCAGAGACCGAGCGGGGGCAGACCTCGCAGGTGCAGGCCGCCGCGCTGCTCACCGTGGTGCAGGCCGGGTACACGCGGGAGTCAGCGGTCGCGTTCCTCTCCTCCGGTGACGTCAGTCAGTTGGTCCCGGAGCCGCAGGCACCACCGCCGGGGGTCAGCGGCCGGGAGACCACCTCAGAGAAGATCAGCCCGCCAGCGGCGGCCAAGCCGATCACCGACGGGCATCCGGGTGGTGAGCCGCCACGACCGTCGCAGAAGGTTGGGCCGCCGTCGGGGAACGGGAAGGGGCCGACCCCACGGCAGATGAAGCCGATGCCGCCCGCGCTACTCCGACGGCCCTAGCGAGGCGGGTGCTCTCTGACCCAGCGGTCCCATCGTTCTTGCAGGACGGCCATCTTGGCTTTCCACGCGTCGGTGTGGACAAGCCCCTCGCCGACGTAACCGTTGTAGCTGGCCAGTTGGTGGAATTCTTCCTCGGTCATGTCTGGGGGCAGTTCGAGCTTGCGGCGTCTCACGGGATCCTCCCGGTTGTCTTGGCCCACTGTTCGACCTCGGCCCAGTCGAACAAGGGTGAGCGGCCGATGGCCCTAGGAGCGGCACCCGTTCTGTTCTGTTGTGGTTGTCTCCACAGGGCAAGAGCGCTGCGGCGACTGTTCTCCGAACGGGTGACCGGCTCTAGGTGGGCAGGGTTCACGCAAAGTGTGGTACGGCAGAGGTGGTCAAGGGTCAGGCCCTCAGGGATCGGCCCCACCAGCAACTCATAGGCGAACCGGTGGGCGACAACGTAGCGGCCACTGTCGAGACGAAAGGTGCCGTACGCGTAAGTGCTGGTCGTAATCCACAGCCAGCACTCATCCGTTCCGTGTCGATCCACTCGAGCCCAGAACCGCTCTTCAACCGGTGGAGTTGTTCTGGCCATGGGACTCTTGCTCCTTGACCCACTGGTCGAGAGCGTCCTTTCGGTAGCGCAGGTGCCGGCCGAGCTTGGCGACCGGCGGGCCGGCACCCCCTGCGCGCCACTTGCGGAGCGTCTCCTCGGAGACCTTGAGATGCGCGGCGGCTTCCTTGATGGTGAGCAGCTCTGGCATGGCGTCCGGCCCCTAGCTGGTTCTCGTGGCGAGCGCGTTGAACCGGGCTGCGAACTGGCGGGCGCTGGACTGGTGCTTGGGGTCGCCCTGCAACTCGATGAGGATCGTGTACGCGTCGTCGGCGCCGGTGATGGTGAGGAAGATTTGCCGGTCGTCTCGCTTCTTCTTGAACGCCAGCGCGAACGGGCCGGTGAGGATCATCCGGGTGGCGGTGATCCGCTTCTGGAGCTCACCGACGGACTCAACTGACGCGTGCGCGCCGGCGACGGGGCCGCTGTTCCCGCGGCCAGACACGGTGCCGTTCTTGACACGGATGCCGAACAGGCGGGCTTGCGCCTCGAACTGTTGCCGTTCGATCCAGCCTAGAGCCTTGCTCATGTGGGGCCTTTCCCCTGGGCGATTCTGTGGTCGCAGCATGTCACTAACCGTCGCTGTACGCCATAGTCGGTGGGTAACGAATCGGTACCGGAAGGGGCCCGTCGATGGCGCTCGCCCATGAGAAGGTCGGCCACACCGAACAGGGCCTCTGGCACCACAAAGGCATGCAGCTCCCAGCGTTCGTGCAGCACATCGCCCGGGATCTCATGGCCGAGCGGGGCATGGACGAATCCCGCGCCATTGCCACCGCGATCGCGCTGATCAAGCGGTGGGCCGCCGGCGGTAAGGATGTCAAGCCAGAGACCAGAGCCAAGGCCGTCGCGGCGCTGGCGGAGTGGGAAGCGCTCAAAGCCAAGGCAGGGGCATCGAAAGGAAGCGGGAGGATGACCGACACCATCGAGCAGGTGACCTTCGAGCCGAAGGTGTCCTATCGGGTAGCGCCGCTTGAGGACATCCAAGTCCGCTCCACTGGCGATGGTCGAACCGTCGAAGCCTACGCCGCCGTCTTCGATGCCTCGGCGGAGATCCACGACCAAGACGGCGACTACATGGAGATCCTTGACCGCACCGCCTTCAACCGGGCGATCACCGACGCTCAACCCAGCGGCACCCGCAGCCGCTGGTCCATCCGCGTGCTCTACAACCACGGCATGAATCTCCACGGCGGACCATCGGAACGCTACAGCGTTCCGATCGGAACCCCGCTGGAGGTCCGCGCCGACGGTCGCGGTTTGTATACCGTGACGCGCTACCACAAGACGCCGCTCGCGGAAGAGATCCTCGAGGCCATCAGGGAAGGCTCGATCGACGGCTACTCCTTCTCTGGACAGTTCCGCCGCACCGACCCGATCGGCCCCCGACCATTCCGGCGCAATCGCAGTGGTGAGTTGCCGGTGGTCCGTCGACTCGAGTCGACCCTGCGGGAATTCGGGCCGACGCCATTTCAAGCCTACAAGCCGGCGGCGATCACCGGTGTGCGCAACGTCGAGCAGCTCGCCGCAGAAATCACAGCGATGCCATACGAGGAGCGTATTCGCCTCGCATCGCTGTTCACGGCCGAGCCTCTGTCAGAGAGGTCGGTCGCCGACGCTCCCGAAGAGGAATCGGGACTCGTCGCCGAGGACTCGCGCCCCCACGGTGGGGAGATGCGCTCCGGTCGGCCCCCCCGTGAGGAACTGATCGCCCAGCGGGCGGCGTTCCTCATCCGCCATGGAGGAGGCATCGGTGGCTGACACCGACACCCAGACCCAGGAGCAGCAGCCCCGCCCGGCGCAGGGGCAGAACATGTACCGGACCCTGCAGGACATCGAGGCGCGGCAGACCTCGATCCGCAGCGAGCTCTCCAAGCTCGACGAACTGCAGAGCCCCGCCGAAGAGGATGTCAACTTCCAAGGCACCCTCATCACCGAGTTCGACGCGTTGGAGGCGATGGCGGTCCCGCTCCGCAAGCGGATGGCTGACATTCGCCGGATCAGCCAGGCCCGCGAGGATCCCGACAACCGTGAGGACGGCGCGCCGCGGACCCGGCAGGCCCCCATGCAGACCACCCGGTCCAATCGGGACCCGCTGGAGAACATCGACCGGGTCCGCATGAACATGGTTCCCCCAGAAGACCTCCGCAGCCGTGCGGAAACCCTCATCGAACAGGACAACAAGCGGTACACCCTCACGCAGGACTTCGCGGAGACCGCGACCCGACGCGCCGTCAGCGACCACCGGATCGCAGCGCACATCCTGCTGACCGGGTCGCAGGAGTACCGGGACGCGTTCCGCGCCTACCTCGACAACCCGCACCACAACAACGAGACCCGTCTCCGGGCCCTCACCCTGGCCACCGGCAGCGTCGGGTTCATGTTGCCCTACGTGCTGGACCCCACGGTGGTCTTGACGAACAACGCCAGCGCGAACCCATTCCGTCGGGTCGCCAGGATGGAACAGACCACCTCGAACGCGTGGCAGGGTGTCAACTCCGCTGGCGTGACCGCCGCGTGGGTCGGTGAGGGTGCGACCGCCGCCGACGTCTCTCCCTCGGTGGGGCAGATCCAGATCACCCCGGTCAAGGGTGCCGCGTGGGTCATCGGCAGCTACGAATCCCTGGATGACACTTCGTTCGGGGAGCAGCTCCCCGGGATGCTCGCTGACGCCCGTGATCGGCTCGAGTCGGCCGCGTTCTGCACCGGCGCGGGCGGCACCGCCAGCCCGCAGGGGTTCATCACCGGCGCGTACGCCACCGCCAACGCCACCACCGGCACCGCGACCGGTACTGCTGTCGCGCCGCTGGTTTACTCGGTGCAGGCGTCCCTGCCGCCACGGTTCCGCCTGTCGGCCAACGCCGGATGGATGGCCAGTCTGCCGTGGATCAACACCCTCCGCGCGATCGACCAGTCCGGAGGTAGCTCGTTTTGGGCCAACTTCGGGGCCGGCACGCCGGAGCAGCTGCTTGGCCAGAACATCTACGAGGCCAGCGACATGCGCAACACCACCACCGCCGTGACCGGCACCGGTGGCATCGCACTGGCCTACGCCGACTGGAAGCAGTACGTCATCGTCGACCGCGTGGGGGTTAGTATGTTATATGAACCCTTGGCGAAGTCGACGGGTCAGCTTCCGACCGGCCAGGCCGGGTGGTACATGTTCTTCAGGACCGGCGCGGGCGTGAGCACCAGCAACGCGTTCCGGTGGCTTGTGTACGGCACCGCCGCCTAGTCTCTGCCGGACTCGCAGAGTAGAGTAGAATGGTGAGGCCGGAGGGATGCACCCCTCCGGCCTCAGGCCACCACCCTGACAAGGAGGGCAACGGCCATGGAAGAGCGTACCTGCTCGGTTGAGGGCTGCGGCCGTACCGCTCGCCGAGGCAACACCATCTGCAAACTTCACTACAACGCGGAGTGGCGCAGACGCCAGGGACCATGCCGGATCGACGGTTGCGAACGCCAAGTCGGTCAGCGCGGGCTGTGCAGTGCCCACTACCAGCGTTGGCGTCGAGGCCAGGACTGGCAAGCCGCCATCCCGCAGTACACGAAGCGTGATGGACTCTGCGCAGTCGAAGGTTGCGAGCGGCCCATCCAGGCTCGCGGCTACTGCACCATGCACTACCAGCGGACGCTTCTGAAGGGTGATGCCGGTCCGGTCGGGATGCTCAAGGCGTCGCGCGGCGCTGGTTCATCTTCTCGTGGCTACCGTTACCTGACGGTCGCCGGTCGCCGGGTCGCTGAGCACCGCTACGTCATGGAGCAGATGCTCGGTCGCCCGCTGGAGCGCTGGGAGACGCCGCATCACAAGAACGGCCGCCGCGCCGACAACCGGCCAGTCAACCTCGAACTTTGGGTGAAGCCGCAACTCGCCGGCCAGCGTGTCGAGGATCTGGTGGCGTTCGTGGTCGAGCACTATCCCTCCGAAGTCCGTGAGGCGCTGGCGGCTCGCCAGTAATCCATCCAATAGGTCGGCCGGGGCGACGCAGATCCCTACCTGCGTCGCCCCGGCCGTAGGGAGACCCCATGCATCCACTATCCATCGCCCGGGCCGCCATCCGCGAGCACGGCGCCATCCAGAAAGAACAGGAACTCGCATCGTTCCTCGCACTGCTAGCCGACGATCCACCGCAGGTTGTGGTGGAGATCGGGTCGGATGCGGGGGGGACGCTGTGGGCATGGCAGCAGCTGCCCGGTGTCCGCCGCGTCGTCGGCGTGGACCAGCCCCACGCGGGGTTCTCCAGCGGTGCCGCGCTGAACGAGCACGGCTGTGAGGTCGTCTACGGCGACAGCCATGATCCGAAGACCCTGGGTGCACTCAAGGAACTGCTTGGCTGGGATGACCTCAACTACGACACCAACATGGAGCCGGTCGACCTGCTGTTCATCGACGGGGACCACCGCTACGAGGGCGTCAAGCAGGATTTCGAGATGTACTCCCCGCTGGTCCACGACGCCGGGATGGTCGCGTTCCACGACATCTGCCATCATCCCAACCATCCGGATGTGGGCGTGGACCTGCTGTGGCGCCACCTCGGCGGGGATGGCGCGGTCAAGGACGAGATCGTCACCGACCCGCCAACATGGGGTGGGATCGGTGTGCTCCGTCGGCAGCTGGCAGAGGTGGCCTCGTGAAGACCCTGGTGATCGGCGGGATCGCGCATGCCCCCGACGGTAGCGGCTACTACCGCTTCTACCTCCCCTACAAGCATCTCGGCGCCAACTCCCGCCACATCGTCGGAATGGCCCCACCGGGCCCCCAGCCGGGCCCGCTCGGCCCCGCCGAAGTGGAGCAGATGGACGTGGTCGCCCTTCAGCGGCCCGCCGGCCGCAACGGCGTCCTACAGATGGAACGGATCGTCGGGCATACCAAGATCGTCTACGAGACCGACGACGACATGCTCCAGCCGGTCCCCTCCGGACTGCCGCACCTGATCGACGAGGTGACCCGGGAGTCGATCCGCCGCTGCCTGCGGCTGGCGGACGCGGTGACCGTGTCGGTCCCCTACCTCGCCGAGCAGATCCGCCCCTACAACGAGCGGGTCTACGTCCTCCCCAACCTGGTGAAGGCTGGGCTGCTCAGCATGCAACGCCCCCGGCGGGACAGGTTGACGGTGGGGTGGGCGGCCGGCACGTCGCATCTGATCGACATTGTCACCGTCGCCGAACCGCTCCGCGAGGTCCTGGACGCCAACCCGCAGGTGGACATGCATTTCATGGGCCACGACTACGGCCCGGAACTGCACCGCGCGGAACTCGAGTCGGCGTTGTACCGGCAGTGCCGCTGGTCGAACTGGCAGCCGGATGTTGGGGAGTATTACAAGCGGGTCGACTTCGACATCGCGATCGCCCCGTCCGCGGATGTGCCGTTCAACCGCTCCAAGAGCCCGATCCGGACGTTGGAGATGGGTGCGCTCGGGATCCCCGTCGTCGCGGCGAACCGGCCGCCGTACTCGGACTACGTGCTGGATGGGAAGACCGGGTATCTGGTGGGCGGCAAGGAGGAGTTCGCGAAGCGGCTGGATGAGCTGATCCACGATCCCGACGCTCGTGCGGAGATGGGTGCTGCGGGCAGGGAGCAGGCGGCCGGCTGGACGATCGAAGAAGGCTGGCGGAAGTGGGAGTCCGCCTACGAGCAAATCGCTGGCGTGACGACTGATGAGGAGGTTGCTGGTGGCACGTAAGATCAAGGCGGTCGCGGTCCAGCCGGTCCATGATGCCGACGGGAGCCTGCTCGCCAACGTCGGCGATGAGATCAGCGAGGCCGAGTACGACCGGGTCGTCGGCAGTGTCCCGCCGGGGACGTACCGGCTGGTGATCGTCGAGGATCAGCCGAAGACAGCCAAGGTTGCGGCTGCCGATCAGGGCTCGGTTGCGGACAGCTTCGGGGTGTCCAAGAGCGGCAAGGCCGGCAAGCCGTGACCGACCGAGGGTTCGGCTCCGACAGCTTCGGGGTCGGCGTCCGCTCGCACTTCCAGGACGTCGGCCAGGCCAAGGGCCTACTGCTGGTGGAACGCTGGGACCAGGACCAGTCGAACTGGGTGTCCCGCAAGCTCGGTGGGGAGCGAGCCGGGCGGCCAGGGTTCCGCCAGCCGAAGGGGTATGAGTTCCGTGCGCTTGGTGTCGATCCGTACCTGATCACCGAGGGATACTCGAACCTGGTGACCACTGGCGGGTGGGACCGGGTTCTCACCTTGGCGTTCGGTGGTGGCGGTACCAGCTACGCTTCAGCGAACTGCCGGATCGGGGTTGGGACCGGCACCACCGCGCCAGCGTCGGGGAACACCGACCTAGTCGGGGCAGGCGCAGCAGGGGAGTACTGGGCGATGCTGGACGCCACCCCGACCACCTCCGCGGGCACGGCGGTGCGGCGGTTGTCGTTCGTGGCCACGTTCGGGACCGGCGTGGCCAACATCGCCTGGCAGGAGGAAGCGATCGACCAGGGCACCGTTGCGGGGACCGGCGTCGTCGGCACGATGCTGAACCGGATCGTCTCCAACCAGTCCACCAAGGTCAGCGGGCAGACCTGGACGGCAACCTTTGCCCTTGACTTCACCTGAGAACGGGCAGGTAGGGGTGAGGTCGGGCGCGGCGCTCGACTAGGAGAGAATGGGGAAAGCATGAGCAGAGCCAAGAGGATCGCGCTGGCGCTTTGTGCCGCAGCGGTGCTGACCGTCGGGGTCGCCGGGAGCGCGCTGGCCGACGGTCCGGTCGGCAACTCCGGGCACTCGAACAACGGTTCTACGCAGTGCCAGGCCGGCGGCAACGACCACTGCCCGCCGTTCGGCAACGACAAGTAGCCGCTGATGGATCAGGGGGCCGCGCTGATCGTGCTCGCCGTGATCATGGTCGGCGCGGTCCTCTGGATCGGGCTCGACTGGCACCTCGGCAACCTCGAGGACCTGCTGAAGGTCGCGCTGTTTCGCCGCCGACATCGCACCACCTCCAGATGAGGACCCGCCCATGAGCCGCATGATCCTGGGGCAGCCGATCCCGCCGCTGCATATCCTCAGCGGCCCCGCATTCAATACGTTCACGACTTTTCAGCAGATCCTCGTCGTCGCTAACAGCACCACCCCGGCGCCGATCATTCCCGCGAACATGCTTGAGGTCGGTACCGAGATCTGGCTGAGCGCTGACGGGGAGTTCTCCAACACCGGCACCCCAACGCTCGGGATCGGGTTCAAGTATGGCGCGGCCACCCCAGCGACTGACCTTGCCGCGCCGACCGCGATCACCACCACGACCGGCGCGACGTCCTGGCCGTGGCATGCAGAGTGGGTAGGTCGCGTGCGAGCGGTCGGTGCTGGTACTGGCGGATCGATTCAAGGCGCTGGCTGGTGGGCGATCGGCACGTCACTGGCCACGTATTCGGCGCAGCAGGCGATCCCGGTGACATTGGCAACGCGGACGGTCGCGTTCGACACGACCGTCGCGCAGGCGCTCGCACCCGGCGCGGTGTGGGGCACCTCGAGCGTGTCGAACACGATCAAGGTCGACCGGTTCTCTGTATTGATCGTGTAAGTCAACGAAGAGGAGTTCTAATGCCGCAGAACAGAAAGGCATTTGTCCGCATCGACAACCTTACAGGTGATGATTACTTCACCGGTCATGTCAGCGTGAGTGGTGCGGAGATCAGATCTCCCGCTGAGGGCGGGAGCGGTGGCGCTGTAGGAGCAGGTGCCACGATCCAGATCGACTACTCCGACAGCTCTCAGACTATTCATGAGCGGCTTGCCGATGCCATCCGTGCCAACCGCGCAGACCCTGATCTCATTGTTATCTTCACCGACTCCCCTGGCCGTTACTGATGGCTGTCGAACGCGATCAAGGTTGACGAGTTCACCGTCATCGTCTTCTAAAGGGCGGTAGGGGCCGCCATGCTGCTCACCAATACCTTCGAGGGTGGCTCGGGCGGCGTCGCCATCACGGCGGGGAACTCCGGCGGTGCCAGCGGGACCGCGTTCGATCAGGTGACGGTGAGCGCCGGTGACGGCGCGGCGAACTTCGACACCGCCCATCCGGCTCACGGCGGTCTGGGGATGCTGTGCCAGACCGGCGCAACCACCGGCGAAGCCTACGTCATGTGGTCGGCAGCGCTCGGTGGCACATTCGCCACGCTTTTCGACCGCACCTATCTCTATCTACCGGCGTTGCCGGGCACCCAGACCCGCCTGATCCGCTGGCTGTCCGTCTCGACAGTCCGCGGGTCGGTGCAGATCAGCACCGCTGGGAAGCTCCTGCTGACCGACAGTGCCGGCACGACGGTCGCCACGTCGGCGACGACATTGCCGACCGGATCACAGTTCCGTGTTGAGGCCAAATGCACGGGCGACGCGGCCGCAGGGGTTCTCGAGGCGAAGATCTTCCTCACCCCCGATGCGACATCGCCGAATGAGACGCTCACCGCGACGGCACTGAACACTGGCGGGACGATCGACCGGGTCCGCTTCGGGCAGACCGGCACGGCAATCGCCAACGTCTCCTTCTACCTGGACGACCTCGGTGCCGCCGATGGGGACTATCTCGGTCCGGCGTCCGCCCCAAGCCAATACCAGCCGCTGTCACCGCAATGGTTCATCCAGCGAGGCCTGTGGAAGCCGTGGCAGGGCACCGGCAGCGATGTTGCCGCTGCGGTCGCCCAGGTCACCCTGTCCGACAGCGGCTCGGCGTCGGATTCGCTCTCGGTCGCGGTTGCTGCTCCGCTCACCGATACGGGTGCGGCCTCGGACACGCTGGCTGTCGCTGCTGCGGTCCCGCTGGCTGACACCGGAACTGCCGTTGACACGCTCGGCGTCGCGATCCCCGTTCCGCTGGCTGACATTGGTTCGGCGGTCGACTCGTTCACCGTGTCGGTGGCGGTCCCGCTGGGGGATACGGGGTCCGGGGCGGACACGCTCACGGTCGCCGCCGCAATACCCCTCGCCGACACAGGGACCGCCAGCGACTCGATCAGCGTCCAGCAGGGTGGCCAGGCGGTCACCCTCAACGACTCGGGTACCGCCACCGACAGCCTCACCGTCGCCGCAGCGGTGCCACTGGCCGACACCGGCACCGCAGGCGATCAGGTGGCAGTCGCCGTCGCCATACCACTGGCCGACGTGGGTGCCGGGTCGGACTCGATCGTTGTCCAGCAGATCGTCCCCAAGCCGCTCAGCGACACCGGCACGGCCACCGACTCGCTGACCGTCACCGCCACCGTTCCGCTCGCCGACCTCGGCGTTGCAGCGGACTCGATCGTGGTGTCCGCGTTGCTGGGACTGGCCGACACTGGCGCTGCGGCCGACTCGTTCAGTGTCCAGATCGTTGGGCCGGGAGCACCCACCCCGGGGACCCTCACCGCAACGGACGTGCTCTTGGCGACGGTTGCCGCGCGCAGTGCCAGCGCCACGCCGACCGCCTCGGATGGCGCTGCGGGCGGCACCCCCACCAGCGCCACCGCGACCCTGACCGCTGTCGTTGTCATGGCAGGAGGCCCGACCTAGATGCCCAGGTATCCGCAGGGCGCTCCGATCCGCCTGTCAACGACGGTCAAGGACGTGACCGGCACGCTCGTAAACGCCGGCACGCTCACCCTCACGGTGTCCAAGCCGGACGCGTCCACCCAGGCGTACGCGGCGCCGACCAACGACGGGACCGGCCTGTACCACCAGGACATCCCGACCGCCGACATCAACCTGCTCGGCCACTACGCGTACAAGTGGGTCGCCACCGGGACCGGCGCCGGCGTCTCGTACTCGAACTTCGAGGTGTTCGACCCGCTGGAGGTCAGCGTCCTCAGCCTCCAGGACGCGAAGGACCATCTGAACATCCCGCAGGCCAACACCACCTATGACGCGGAGTTGCAGTCGAAGATCGCCACCATCCAAGCCAACCTGGAGAAGATGACCGGTGGCCCGATCGTCACCCGGTCGATCACAGAACGAGTCACCTGTGGGTACGGGTGGAACGAGCTCGTGGTCCGACAGCGGCCGCTGGTCGGGGTCACCTCTATCACCGACGTGGCCAGCGGCGTCCCGCTCAGCCTTACCGACCTGGACGTGGACACCAACTCTGGGATCATCCGCCGCAAACTCGGGTTGCCGTTCTACGGCCGCAGCCGCGCCTACACGGTCGTCTACACCGCCGGATGGGGCACCGCAGTCCCGGCATCGTTCAACGAGGCCGGACGGATCATCCTCGAGCATCTGTGGCAAACCCAGCACGGCCCATGGGCCCGCCCGAGCATCGGCGGGGAAGAGGAGGTCACCCTGCCAGGGTTCGGGTTCGCGATCCCCAACCGCGCCGCCGAACTCCTCGCCCCCTACTCGCTCGAGGCGTACGTCTGATGGCGACCAGCAAGGTCCCGGCGGTCATCGACTACCTCGTCACCACGTTCACCGCAGCCACCACCCTCGGCGCCGCCACCCCGCCAGTGGCGGTGTACGACGGGCCGCCAGTCACCCAGGAGCCTGCGCAGCTGCTCCTGTTCGTCGGCATCGACGACCCCGACTCCGATGAGGCACCCACGTCAGCGTCGAGTGAGCAGTCATGGGCATCGCTGGGGAAGCAGGCTAAGAACGAGCAGGTCACCGTGTTCTGCACCGCCGAGTCGTGGGGCGGCGATACCGACGTCAAAGCGATCCGCACCACTGCCTACGGGATCGTCGCTGCGGTTGAGGATCTGCTCCGCGCCGACGTGATGCTCGGTGGGCTGTTCCAGTTCGGCCAGGTCACCGGCCTCACGTTGCGGCAGAACCAGACCACCCAGGGCGCGGTCGCCCGGGTCACGTTCCAGATCGAAGGTCAGGCACGAATCTAGGAGTGGCGATGCGAGTCAAGAACGTGAGCGGTGGCCCCGTCAACTTCCCGCTGGCCGGCCGGGACGTTGACCCCGATGAGGTCGTCGAGGTCCCCGACGGCACCAACCTGCCAGCCGACTACTTCCAGCAGGTCACCGAAACCAAGCCTGCCGCCAAGGCGAAGGACAAGGAGTAGGTCGTGCCGAACTATGCGAGCGGCCTGGGCGCTAGCCTCGGCTTCGGCGTCGAATCCACCCCAGGCACCGAAGCCGTACCGACCGCCTGGTACGAGTTCCTGTCGGAGTCGCTGGCCCTCAACCCCACCTACATCGACTCCGCCGGGCTGAAGCAGGGACAGGCGTTCAAGCGTGGCGCCCGCACCCAGATCAGCCGCTACAACGTCAACGGCGACATCGTCATCGAACATTTCGACCGTGGCGTCTCGGCGACCGGTGGGAAGGGCATGGGGTTCCTGTGGCACTACGCCCTAGGCTCCCCCGCGACCGGTGCGCAGCAGCTCGGCGCGACCACGGCGTGGCAGCAGGTCCACCAGCCCGGCTCGACCGCCGGCCTGTCCCTGACCGCCGAGGTCGGACGGCCCCAGGCCGCCAGCCCGTACACGAGCAACCGGTTCGGCTACTCGGGGATCAAGTTCGGCGGGTGGGAGTTCACCTGCTCCGACGGCGCGCTCGCACAGCTGAAACTGACCGCCGACGGGATGAACTGCACCACCAGCGGCACGATCGTCCAGCCCGTGTTCGCCGCCGCGGCGTACCAGTCGGGGATCTTCTCCTTCGCGGACGCGTACCTGTTCCAGATCGGCACCGGCACCCAGGCCGGCACCGGGTCGCTGCCCGGCACCGGTGGCACCGGGACCGGGACCGGGAACTACACCACCCTGACCGGCACCGCCACCGTCGCGCACGTGGTGAAGGGGTTCACCCTGACCGCCGCACGGCCGATCGCCTCCGAACGGTACGGGTTCGGCAACGCCGGCATCAAACGCGAGCAGCTTGAGAACGGCATCCCTGTCCTGTCGGGCACCCTCGACTCGGAGTTCACGAATCGTACCGAATTCTACGATTTGTTCTCCAGCAACGCGACCCGGTCGTTGCAGCTCGACTTCGCCCACGGCATCAACGGGTCAGGTGCGGACGGGGCAGCCGGTTCCACCGGCACTGGCGCGTACCGTTTGTCCTTTGTACTCCCATTTGTCAAGTTCAAGACCGACCCGCTCAGCGTGAGCGGCCCTGACCTGATCCCCGAGTCGATCGGATTCGAGGTCTACGACGACGGTGGCGGCGTCCCCGTGCAGGTCCGGATCGTCTCCCAGGACCAGGCGTTCTGATGGTGACCATCGAACTCCCCGACGGCCATTCCGCCGACCTCCGCGACATCGGCGACCTCCGCCGCGGCGATGTCCGGTTCGCGCTCAAAGCCGCCGACGACGAGGGCATCAACCTCTTCGGCGCCGGCATGGGGCTGTCTGGAATCGGCACCCTCCAGGACGCACTGATCGTCAGGTTCGTGCGCCGCTGGGATTTGACCAACGAGGATGGCTCTCCGCTCGAGGTCACGCTGGCCAGCGTGCAGGACCTCCCCGTGAAGTACCACAAGCCGCTCGCGTCGGTGGTTACCCCCGCGCTTGCGGAGATCATCAGCGGTGGTGAGGCCAACGGGCAGGCCCCGTCCCCTTTGCCCGCGGGACCCTCGTCAACATCGGCGCCTACGGCCTGACCGTCCAGCTCGCCAAGCGGCTCGACCAGGTCTGGCATGCCGCCTTGGATGACTTCTTCTGGGCGGACCGGTTCCGGTGGACGCCTGAGCAGGCCGACCAGATCGGGTATCGCCGCGCGGAACGGCTCCGGTTCGTGGCCGACGCGATCGACGAGGGCCGCGCGAAGGCGCAGGCCGAAGCCGCCAAGGAGTCCTGATGGCGAAGGTTGACGTTGCCGACTACGAGCGGCTGTACCGCTCCACCCGGGGGATGCACCCGGAGATCCGCAGCGCGTTCCGCAAACGGCTGCGGAAGGCCGCCAAAATCGGTGCGGACGCCGCCAAGATCAAGATCCGCACCATGCCCGCCACCGCCAAGTACACGGCGACGGGTGCGGGGCGGCACTACCGCAAGAGCAAGCCAGCCACCGGGGTCGGGTTGCGGTCCACGCTCGCGTTGAACATCAAGGTCACCGTCAGCGCCCGGGAGGTCGCGGTCCGCCAGTTCACCGCCGGGCTCCGCGGCCACAACGCCCGTGACTTGCCGAAGGACATCGACCGCGGCGGCTGGAAACACCCGACGTACGGGCACAAGCCGGTCGTGTTCCAGAAGGGCTACCCGTACTTCGACTCCACGATGCGGGAGAAACGCCCGGCGATGGAACGCGAGGTCCAGCAGGTCCTGGACGACATCAAGGCGAAGGTCATCGCCGGCAAGCTGCACCTGGGCTAGCTGGCGTCCTAGGCAACTCGGGCGGCCTTGATCGACGGACATGGCCAAGGCTTCCACCTTCACACCCCGACAGCGTTTTACGAAAGGAGGTGGTGCAGTCAGATGCCCGGTAACACGGCCAGTCTGACCTTTTTAAGCTGTTCGGGGTGGATGTGAACGCGTCCCGGACCATCTCCGGCGTGGGTGTCGCCGCTGCCGGCACGGCCAAGGACCTCCAGGTCCTGTCCACCGGCACGCTCAAGTTCGTCGGTGCCGCCGGTGCCGCCGGCATCGCCTCCGTTGGGCTGGCTGGCGCGCTCGGGGTCGGCCTGGGTGGCGCGTTCGCGGCCGCTGGCGTGGGCGTGGCACTCCTGAACAAGAATGTTCAGGACACTTTTAAGAACCTCGGTACCAACCTGAAGTCGCAGCTCGCGTCGGTCAGCAAGCCGGTCCAGACCGCGATGCTCGACCTGGCCAAGTACATCAAGACGGCGTTCACAACGATGAAGCCGCTGTTCGCGGGCTTCTTCCAGGCGGTCGCGCCGCTGATCACGATCATCGGGCAGGGTCTGGTCGGCGCGGTCGCGAACCTGGTCGGCGAGTTCACCCCGCTGATCAAGGTGGTCACCCCGATCGTGCGGGAGTTGTTCAACCAGCTCCCTGATCTGATCGGGAACATCGCCTACGCGTTGAACGAGATCCTGTCACCCCTGTCGTCCAACACCAAGGCGTTCGGGACCCTGTTGCAGACGATCGGGTCGCTGCTCCCGATTGTCGGCAGCATCATCGGGTCGCTGGTCCGCCTCGGCGCCCAGATCATGCCGACGTTCCAGCGGGCGATCCTTGGGGTCGGCACCGCGCTGGACTCGGGGCTGATGAAGGTCCTGCCGTTGGTTGGCAAGGCGATCCAGACGATGCTGCCCCCGATCGCGCGGCTGGCCGCCGCGCTGCTCCCCGCGTTGGGGGCGATCTTGCGGGCGTTGCTGCCGGTCCTGTCCAGTGTTGTTGCGGCGCTAGCCGGTGCGCTTGCGAGGGTGCTCCCACAGCTGGTCCCCGCGTTCGTCGGCCTCATCCAAGTGGTTGGGCAGCTGTTGAAGGGGCTCCAGCCGTTGCTCCCGTCGCTGGTCTACCTGGCGGTGTGGATCGGCAAGGTCGCCAACAACCTGCTCAGCGCGATCCTCCCCGTCGTCGTCGCGCTGCTCAGCGGGCTGCTGCCGGCGTTGAAGGTGATCCTGCCGATCATCATCCAGGTCGCCAACCAGGTCGGGAACGCGCTGGCGGAGGCGTTCAAGCAGGCTGTCCCGTCGCTGGTCCTGCTCGCCAAGGCGGTCGGGCAGATCCTCATCGCCCTGACGCCACTGATCCCTGTGGTGGTCGCGGCGGCGTTGTCGTTCCTGCCGCTGATCCCCGCGGCCGCCAGGATCGCGTCGGTGCTCGCGCAGGGGCTGGTCCCGATCGTGCTGGCGTTGACGCCGCTGCTGGTGTTCCTCGCGCCGACCCTGGTCAAGCTCGCGGTCGCCGCGAAGCTGTGGGCGGTCGCGCAGGGGATCCTGAACGTGGTCCTAGCCGCCAACCCGATCGGGCTGGTGATCATCGCAGTCGCCGCGCTGGCCGCCGGACTGGTCTATGCGTGGAAGCACTCGGAGACATTCCGGGACGTGGTCAAGGGCGCGTTCAACGCGATCAAGGTTGCGATCGGCGCGGTCATCACGTTCATCATCACCGCGTTCCGGGGCTGGTTCGACACCGCCACGACCGTGGTGCTGGGCATCCTGCGACTGTTCGGGAAACTCCCCGGCCCGCTGGGCGCCCCCTTCCGCGCGGCGGAGGACGCGGTCCGCAAGGCCAAGGGCACCGTCGACACCCAGCTCGACAAGATCCAGAAGCGGGTCAACCAGCTGACCGGCAAGGACATCCCGATCACCGCGCGGACCAGCGTGGAGGTCTCCAAGTCGGTGCGGCAGTACCTGGCCGCCTCGAACGTGCCCGGATTCCACGCGCGGGGGACGTTGATCCCCGGCTACGGCGGCGGGGACATCTACCCTGCGTACCTGGAGCCCGGTGAGGCGGTCGTCCCCAAGGACAAGGCCGCCCGCCCCGACTTCCGCGCCTGGGCCCGCTTCATGGGCATCCCCGGGTTCCAGCTCGGCGGGCTGGTCACCAGCTACTACAACCCGACGGTGCGGCAGACCGGCCGGATCGGCCAGTCGATGGCGGATGTCGCCGCAGCGGTGCTGGGCCAGCTCTCCAGCCTCGCGTTCGGGGGTGGTGCCGCCAGTGGCAACGTCATCAACCTCGCCTTGGCGATGGCCAAGCGGATGGCCGCCAGCTTCAAGGTCGCCCTCGCGCTGATCGAGGCCGGCATCGTCGAGTCTGGTCTGCAGAACCTCCCCTACGGGGACCGGGACTCGTTGGGGTTCCTCCAGCAGCGTCCCTCGCAGGGTTGGTTGCACCCGATGAACATCTCCTACGCCGCGTGGGATTTCCTGCGCCGCGCCATCCCGATCCAGGGCCGTTATGGGACTGCGGGGATGCTCGCGCAGGCGGTGCAGCGGTCCGCGTTCCCCGGCCGTTACGACGCGGTCCAGGCCAGCGCGCTCGGCATCCTCCACGGCTACGGCTACGACCGTGGCGGGTTCCTACCCCCTGGCCTGTCGCTTGCCTACAACGGCACCGGCCGGCCCGAACGGGTCGGCGGCGGCAACACGTTCATGTTCAACATCACTGCGGTCGGCACCGACCGCAGTGCCGCTCGGCAGCTGCTCCAAAGCATCCGTGAGGATCTCCGCTCCCGCGGTAAGACCGCCATCGCCAATCAGCTGTAGGAGCCGTCTGTGGCGTCCAAGTATGTCGGCAGAGCCGCGTTGGATGACGACACCACCATCCCCGACGATCCTGTGGTGGATGGGGTGACCACCGGCCACGACACCCATCACCCGAACGCGCACTCCGCGATCCGGATCCTCGAGACCTATCTTGGGATTGCTGGTGGTTCGCCGACGACGTCGCCGCCCGGGAGCGGCCAGGTGCTGCTGTCCACCAGCGCTGGGCAGTCGGACTGGGCGGCCCCACCGGTCGGCACCCCCTCAAGCACGGTCGTCGCCAACGACTACACCACCGCGTCCACCGCCGGCGTGGCCACGCCCTACAGTCGTGGGGATCACAAGCACCGCTCCGACCGGCCGATCCTGCCGTTCGTGTGGACGGTCGACACGGTCACCAACCCGCTGGACCTTCAATACAACCTGTGCGTGCCATTCAACGCCGACCTGTACAGCCTCACCCTCTCCCTCAAGAACGTCGCCACCACCGGCTCCAACACCAAGGTCGACCTGAAGGTCGGCGGCACCAGCCGCCTGACGACGCAGCCGGAGATCGTGGTCGGGCAGTCCCTCAACACGGTCGCGGCGGTGTTCTCCTCCACCACGCTGACGGGTGGGTCCAGCATCATCACCACCCACATCACGCAGGGGTCGTCGGGTGGGCCGCTGACGATCCTGCTGCTCGTCCAGCTGACGGTGCCAGCGTGAGCCTTGATGGCATCCTGCAGCCCAATGTCGGGGTGCTGTTCGGGGGCTACCCCTCCAGCACCTGCGACAGCACCACCTCATACCTGACTCGGGTCCGCAACCACGAGAACGCGATCGGCCGGACCAGCGCGACCAACGGCATCCTCAACATCGTCGCCAACTACCACGACTGGAACGACTACGCGACCACGTTCCCGACCGCAGACGAGCAGACACTGGCCAGCGAGGGTCGACTGCTGCTGATCACCTGGACCCCCCGGATCTTCGGCAGCTCGACGCAGTACAACTGGACTGACATTGCCGCTGGCGCCTACGACGCCTCGATCGTGATCCCGCAGGCCAAGCTGATGCGGGACTGGGGCCACAAGTTCTTCCTCGCGTTCCACAACGAGATGAACGCCAGTTCGACGGCGCAGGGCGGAACCTACGGCTCCGACGCCGACTACGCTGCGGCGGCGCAGCACATCCATGACGTATTCGTCGCGCAGGGCGCGCTCAACGTGGTGTGGATGTTCAGCCCGTCCGGATACACCACCACCATCAGCCGGATGAACACGCTGTACCCGGGCGACGCCTACGTTGACTGGATCGGGAACCACCCATACGGCAGCACCAACACCAGCGAGGACCTCGACTACGTCCTGCAGACCAAGTACCCCATGTACAACTGGGCCACGGTCACCAAGAGCGGGTCGCACACCAAGCCGATGATGCTTGGAGAGTGGGGGAAGCGGGAAACCAGCGGCACCTACCCGAACACCAAGCAGGGGTTCTACGACCAGGTCCGCACCACCCTGCAGGTCAACTATCCGCTGATCAAGGCGATCGTGTACTACAACGGGACCGGCGGTGGTACCACCAGCGAGTGCTTCGACACCTCCGCCGCTGCGACCACCGGCTATAAGGCGCTGGCGGCGGCGGACGCTTTCAACCCGGACCTGTCCCCAGCCGGCCCACCGACCGCCACCGGCGCGTTCCGGGCCAGCGCCGCCACCGCGTTCTCCAACACAGCCTCCAAAGCGATCGTCATCCCTGCGGCGGTGCAGGCCGCCGATGGGATGCTGCTGTGGCATACCTGCACCCGCACCGGTCTGAAGAACGCCGCGCAGGGGACCAACCTCGCCAACGTCACCACCGGCAACTCGAACACTGTCGGGTCGAACCCGTGGGATGCGATCGGTGCGACCATCCCCGTCTACTCGAGCACGCAGGCGCATTCGGGGACCACGTCGATCCACTACAGCCTCGCCGCGAGCACGACCGTGCGGACCGCCTGGACCGCCGCGTCGTTTGGGGCAACGTCAAGCTACTACGGCAGGTTGTACTACTACCGGACCGCGCTGCCACCCCAGATCACCCGCCTGTTCCAACAGAACGGCGCGAACTCGACGCCGCTGCAATGGGGGATCGGGCTGGACACCGCCGGGAAAGTCATCGTCCGCGACATCCCAGGCGCCTCCACCAAGTACACCTCCACGATCACCCCGGCCGCCAACGTGTGGAACCGGATCGAATGGCAAGCCGTCTGGAACGGGTCGACCACCACCATCACGATCTGGATCTATGAGAACACCGGCGCGTCGGAGACAACCATCGACGAGGGTCCGGTCAACGCGACCGCGATCACCCAGGCCGCCGCTGGTGGCGAGTACAACTTCGGGATGCAGTCCCCATCCCAAACCTACGACATCTACCTCGACGACATGGGCCTGGACGTCAACGCGAAGATGGGACCCGCCGGAACCTCCGCGGTCCTGACCGGCCCGACCGGGTGGACAGAGGTTATCCCGACCGGCACCCAGCAGGTCGCGGTCGGCGCGGGGGAGCTGTCCAGCCGCTGCTTCCGCAAGACCGCCGCAGCTGGCGACCCCAACTCAACGATCACCCTGAACACCGACGTGAACGCGCACGGGTCGATCGACCTGGTCGCCTACTCCGGCGCCGACCAACTCGCGCTCGTCGACGTGGCCGCCGCATCCACCAAGAACACCGACTCCACCACCGTCGTCACCCCGAACGCGACCACCAGCGGCTCAAGCGACCTGATCATCTCCGCCGCGTTCACCCGCGACAACCCGGGCGGGCTCACGTCGTCGTGGACGCTGCCAGGTGGTGAGGCGCAACGCGCCGTGGCGTTCCCGTCGGGCACCTCGGATGGGCGGGTCGCCAGTGTCGTCACCGACGACGCCACCACCCACGGCATCGGTACCTACGGAACGAAGACGTTCACCGCCTCAGCGGGCAGCTACCTGGGGATCGGGTGGACGGTGGCGATCAAGAGTACAGCGGCGGTATCCAGCGGGCAGTCGTTCGGAATGATGTCCACCCACAACTAGCGGCGGCCAGCGATGCCCGACGTCTACACCGACACCTACCACGACCTGTACGGAACGATCGGCCCGCAGGTCGGCGCGATCTACTCCCTCGACGGGATCAACGCACCCCAAGTCATCATCGAGGTCGCGTTCGGAGGGACCACCACCGTCGACCCCGCCGGCGGTTACTTCGTCCTCGACCAATCCGCGCTGGGGACCGGGCAGCTCGGCACGGTCGGGTTCGTCGACGTCACCGCCGACGTGAAACGGGTCAGCTTCCAGCGTGGCCAGGCCGGCGAACTCGAAGCAGCCTCACCGGGGACCTGCCAGATCGTCCTCGACAACACCGCCGGGACCTACGACCCCCTCAACCCATCCAGCCCCTGGTCCGGCCTACTCGACGTCGGCGTGGCCGTGTGGGTCAAAGCGGTCTGGCAAACCGTCACCTATCCGCTGTACCGCGGGTTCACCGATTCCATCAGCATCGACGCCGGGTTCGACCCCACCGTCACCTTGGGCTGCACCGACGGACTCGAGGTGCTCGCCCGCGCCGTGTTGCGGTCCGGATTCCCCTACCCGGACGGGGAGACCACCGGGCAGCGGATCAACCGGATCCTCGACGGGGCCGCCTGGCCGACCACGCTCCGCAAGATCGACACGGGCCTGTCCCTCTGCCAGCAGACCGTCCTTGGGGATGCGGGGTCGGCGTTGCAGATGGTGAACGACGCGGCCGCCACCGAGCTCGGCTTCGTCGCTGTCGACGGGAACGGTGCGCTGGTGTTCTACGACCGCCTACACCCCTACCTGGCGCACCGGTCCCAAAACGTCCGCGCGACCATCTCCGACGTCGGCACCGACGTGGACATGCTCGAGCTGACCGTGTCAAAACAGCGGGACACGGTCGCCAACCGGGCGCTCATCACCCGCAACGGCGGCATCGAACAGCAAGCCGACAACACCGCCTCCCAGGCTGCCTATGGGATCCGGACGTTCCCGGGGACCGCGGGCCCGCTGCTGCGGGTCGACTCAGACGCGCTGTCATTGGGGAACTGGATCGTCGGCCGGTCCAAAACCCCAACCGTGCGGGTCACCCACGTCACCATCCACGCGGAAACCCAAGGGATGTGGACGACCCTGCTCGGCCTCACCTACCTCGACCGGATCCGGGTCATCCGCGACTACGGCCCCAACACCCTGGACGTGCAGGTCATCATCCAGGCACTCAACCACGACATCACCCAGGACTACTGGGAAATCGGGTTCGACACCCGCAACGTCGACAGCTTCAAGCCGTGGGTGCTGAACACCTCGAAACTCAACACCGGGACGCTGGCCTAGGAGGACGATCACAACGGCTAGAAAGACGTGGTCAAGCGGAGACATTTTGACCGCTTCGGACCTAAATACGCTAGTTGTGCAGGCCGCGCCCGGGTCGAGCCGCACCCTGCATATCGGGACCTTCACTGGGACGACCGACGCCAGCGGGTATCTGACCGTCACGCACGGTGCCGGGTTCACCCCGAGCATCGTCATCGCGATCCAGACCAGCCCTGGTGGTGGCGCTCAGACCGGGGTCATGGGGATACAGAGTATCGGGGCGACAACGTTCGTGGTGCGCGGGAACACTATCGGCGCGGCATCGTTCGCCGGTTACTACCTGTGCATGGCATGACCCATGCCACCTTCTGGTCTTGCTGAGGCGATCACGATCATCCTCGGCGGCTTGGGGATTGTCGGAATCCTCGCTGCCGCAGCGGCGGTGGCACGCTCGTCGTCGATCAAAAGCAATTTAGAGCTGCTTCGCGGGGAGGTCGCCGACCTGACCGCCTCCAACGCCAGGTTGGAAGGCGAGAACACCAAGATGAGCCAGGAACTCCAGGTGCTGCGGGATCTGGTCACCTCCCGAACCGACGTGCAAGAGCTCGCCAAGGAGATCCGGACCATGGTCAGGACCATCCATGATGGGTATGTGGTGTTGGCGGCTGCGCAGCAGGGGCAGGCCCGCCCGGGACCATGAGCGATCTTGAGACCGAGATGGAGTCGGCCCGCAACAGCACCCACGATCTCGGCAGCGGCCATCAAGCCCGGTTCTACCGGACCAGCCTATCCGAGTGGCCAGTCGGCGTGGTCGACATGCACCAAGCCCCTGAC
>WNFV01003505.1_pt1 | contig 35914 bp, 35 predicted proteins | sample 5400101 | NCBI WGS metagenome assembly WNFV01 (sample SAMN13153361, study PRJNA577476) | soil metagenome | isolation source: 115 cm soil or saprolite under grassland replicate 1 | place: USA:California | collected 2016-06-15 | reverse complement strand
ATCATTGAAGTCGTCTCGTTGCCATGGCGAAATTACGCTGCACACCTCTTGGATAACCTTCATTTTCGCCTCCCATCTCACCTTGACCTGCTCATCCAGGACGAACTGAATCACCCCTCGTTACTATTTGCTAACGCGCGACCGCATCAGTATCCCGTTGTTAGTCTTGTTCACCACTTAAGATGTTCTGAGCTACGTCCAAAGTGGCAAAATGACTTTTATCGCGTGATCGAAAAAAGATATTTGCAATCTGTCGACGGATTCATATTCAACTCAAAAACAACGCAGAGAGTAGTGAATAACCTAGTGGGGAGTAGCAAGCCTAATATCGTGGCTTATCCTCCCACAGATAGCTTTGGCCAATTAATCTCTGAAAAGGAGATTATTGAAAGAGCAAAGAGGGATGAGTTTAGAATTCTGTTTCTCGGCAATGTAATATATCGCAAGGGATTACACACTCTATTAGAAGCGATTAGCAATCAGCGATTAGCGGTTAGGTTAGATGTGGTTGGATCGCTGAGTTCTGAGCCTGCCTATGCCAAGAAAATCCAAGCATTTGTCGTCGCGAACGATCTTTCATCTGCTGTTGTATTTCATGGCTCCTTGGATAAGGAAGTGCTGGCTGAAAAACTTAAGAAAGCTGATGTGCTGGCTGTGCCGTCCTCGTACGAGGGATACGGTATTGTCTATCTAGAAGGGATGGGATTCGGCCTCCCCGCTATCGGGACAACTGCCGGAGCGGCAGGAGAAATCATCACAGATGGAGTTGACGGATTCCTGATCGAGCCAGGAGATACTGATTTCCTAGCGAGCAGGCTGAGAGTCTTGAATGAGAAGCGGGAAGTCTTAGTCCGCATGAGTCTGGCTGCGAGGAGCCGATATTTACGTCAGCCGAAGTGGAGTCAGACCGCAGGAGATGTCCATAACTTTTTGCTTTCCGCTTTGTAACAAAACGTCCCGCAGGTTTGTCATTGAAAATATACTTGAACCAAAGAAACCTGCGGGACTTGTGATTATGTACGCTGATTGATGCTGACAGGGACAGGGCGCGGTTTGAAGATTTTGCCCCAGAAGCGTTCGATAGCCACGACTACCAACATGATCGCCGCAATGACTAGTAAATGTCCTATCGATTCGAAGAAGGAGTTGCTGCCTTCGGGCCGTTGTCCAGGAACAAAGTTTCCGTCGCCTATTTGAGGAGGCAGCCCGTCTTGAAAATTCTGCGCAGCTTGTGCGCTGTTTGATGAATTAGTGACAGCTATGGTCGCACCAACTACAACGAGCGCTACCATCAAAATAATGAAAATACGACCGATGATCTTCATGCCTTCACCTCGCGTTGATTTGCGACTACGCGCTTTTCAATGAATAAGCCTGAGATGGGTTGAAGGACGTAGCGTTTGATCGTATTGACAAGCCAACTCCAATGCAATGCAAGGTGCAATCCTAGGAGCAGTATGAACAGATCCGCGGTGGTGGAATGCAGGGTGCGCCAAGTAAAACTTTGCGGCAGGGTGATGCCAAGAGATGGTATGGCTACCTGCGAGATCATAATACCCGTAAACATAATCAGGGTCATGTCTATGAATAGCGCGATGTTCAAAATGTAGCTCAGACGCGAACGACCTGCGATTTTCTTGAAGAAGCGATGTGTGATCTCAACGATCCAGTTCCAGTTCAACAATAAGTGGATAATGATGGCACCGATGCCCGCAAGTGAAAGCCATTCGTGAATGGCGATGCCAGTGGAGCGGGGATCTATGACAATCAGAAAGCCGATGAACGCAAGTGTATCCACGAGCAGTTTGATTGCGTTTTGGCTTAAAAATTTCGATTTGCTCATTCGTTTGTCTCCTTTATTGGTCAGCATTGTAATGAGACCCTTCCAGAAGATGGTGATGAACTTGCAAACAAGTTGTGAAGATTATATGAAGTACTTCATATGTCATTCTGCCTGCCCCGTGCAGCAGGCACGGGTGAGCGACTGCAAGGAGCGAAGAATCTCTATTTCATTGAAAGTTGCTTTGTATTACGAGATTCTTCGTCGCTCCGCTCCTCAGAATGACATATCAAAAAGGTGACAAGTGACTGAAACAAATCACAGATTTTTCCGTATAATGAATACAGTACAAAAATGATACATACAACCCGAATCAATGGCCTGACCGTGCAGACAGGCGATATTATCTGCACGATGAATGGCAAACCCGATATTCTACCAGGCGAGTTTTGGCGTCTCGTCGGAAGGCTTGTCCCTGGCGATGTGGATCATGTGGCAATTTATCTTGGTCCGGGTGGTCGCTGTGCTGAGGCAGGCGCATACGGCGTGATTATCTTCGACGTCCATGATGGCATTTGGGACGCTGAATACATGCTGCGCGAGCGAGGTCATCTCGTGGATACGTTTTACGGTGTAGCTTATCCGCTCGCTGGCCGCGGACTCTCCACCGAGATCGAAGAGCAGCTCCGAGCAGATATTGCAGCGTTTTGTCTAGCGCAGGTCGGCAAATCGTATAACTTGAACTTCCTCAATGCGGAAACTGAGGAATCTTTCTATTGCAGTCAACTGGCATATAAGGCTTATCAACGGGTTGGAATCAATTTGAACACTGGTTTGGCAATGGAAGGGCTGCCTGGCACGAATCTGATCGTCTATCCCCAGGAGATTTGGAATGGGTCGATTCATAGGATGGCTGTAACGAGTGAACACTCATCAGTGAGCAGTAGACAGTGATAAGTTACGAGTAATAACTGAACCCGTCTCGATGAGAGGCGGGTTTTTGTTATCTGTCATTTCAGTGCTATAATTCTCTTAAATAATTTATCATCTCGCTTATATCAGCAGTCTTTCGCTGTTTTCGTTTGAGGGAAACTCATTCTTTACAACCGCACGACTTCTGAAGAAAAGGAACATTTTGAACTTCGAACAATTTAATTTGGATTCCCGCCTAATGGTTGGAATCAAAAAGTCAGGCTATGACATCGCCACACCCATTCAGGAAGCAGCCATCCCTGCCGCAATACGTGGACGTGACCTGATCGGTACTGCACAGACAGGCACAGGCAAAACCGCTGCCTTCGTGCTCCCAATTCTGAATAAACTTCTCAAGGAGCCACGCGGTGTGGCACGCGCGCTGATCGTCACACCGACGCGCGAACTAGCCGAACAAATCAATGACGTGATCCGCGTCCTTTCAGTGGGGACAAAGCTACGAAGCGTGACCATCTACGGGGGAGTGGGAGCGAGTCCGCAGATTAAAGCCTTGAAAGAGGGTGCAGAAATTTTGGTCGCAACCCCGGGCCGTTTGCTCGACCTGCTCAATCAACGTCATGTAAAACTAGATCGCATCGAAATCCTTGTGCTCGATGAAGGCGATCGCATGTTTGATATGGGCTTTCTGCCCGACGTGCGGCGTATTGTCAAGGCTGTACCTACACAACGGCAGACCATGTTGTTCTCAGCCACCTTCCCCGCGGATGTGGAACTGCTCGCCTCGCAAGTGCTCAAGCAACCGCAACGTATTGCGATGGGCATCAGCCGTCCTGCTCACACGGTGACGCACGCGTTGTATCCTGTGCCTGCACATTTGAAGTCCGCGCTGTTGATCGAACTGTTAAAGCGAACGGCTACCGAATCAGTGCTGGTTTTCACGCGCACAAAATATCGTGCACAAAAAGTTGCACAACAAATCTATCGCGCTGGTTTCAAAGTCACGAGTCTGCACGGGGATCGCTCGCAGGGCCAGCGTCAGTCCGCACTCAAGGGATTCAGGGCAGGCACGCACGATATCATGGTAGCTACCGACATCGCCGCGCGCGGCCTCGACGTGGAAAGCATCTCGCACGTCATCAATTACGATATGCCTGACACCGCTGACGCCTACATCCACCGCATTGGACGTACCGGTCGCGCACAACGCACGGGTGACGCCTTTACCCTGGTCACGCCCGAAGACAATGATATGATCCGGACTCTCGAGCGCATCATGGGAGGACCGATCAAACGCGAGACACTGGAAGGATTCAACTACGCGGTTCCCGCGCCGCCGAGATCTGCTCCCGGATTCCGAGGCAGAGGCGCCCCTAGAGATGACTCCCGCCGACCCCCGCGTCCCGCCCCCACACCGACGCGTTACGGAAAGAATCGACTCGCACCGCGGAGAAAGAGGTAATGAGAGAGTCCAATTCCATTAGTGTGATATTTGGTTAAGAGATTCCATTGTTGTCTTGTTGATGAATCAAAAGAGCCTGAGGCTTTCACCTCAGGCTCTTTTCAATGTTAGTTCAGGATGGTAACGTTGGCTGCCTGCAGGCCTTTCGGGCCTTTTTCGACAGTGAATTCAACCTTCTGTCCCTCTTCCAGGTTACGGAAACCATCACCTTGAATGGCAGAGAAATGGACGAAAACGTCCTCTCCACCTTCACGACCAATGAATCCGAAGCCTTTAGAACCGTTGAACCATTTGACCGTACCATTTATACGTTCAGACATTGTGTTTGCCTCCTTTGGCAAAATAATAAGATTTAGGTGTTCTGTTTTGTTCCATCGGAGGCAAAACAAAACAGCCCACAGACATAACTGTGAGCTGTTGCTGTTCTTCTACCAACGCGAACTTACTGTTATCCTACAGCGCTTATAATAACACACTAATTGGAGTACGTCAATTAAAATTCGCGGCAATTTTCGGTTTTCAACTCTCCAGCAGTGTTCTTGGATTGTCACTTGTCGCTCGTGAAACGCATCTTGATGGGAGACGAGCTTTTGTTTTTTAGGTTACCTCTTATTGCATTTGGGATGATTCTCATGTATAACAAAAATAGCTAGCCATCTGACAAAAGGAGATGTTATGACAATGGAGCCTGTCACCCAATGCCTCACTGAAAAAGGTAATCAAGAGAGAAACAGTTACCAGACAGGTTTCGTCCGCTGGCGTGCCGCGGAGGATGGCTTTGCAAGCTGGGAGTTAAACGGTGTGGCGGTCAACGCGAGCGGGGAGATTGAATTCCTCGAAACAACCGCAACTTCAGGTACGGATCCATATGCATCTGGAACTTATAATGGACACAATTATTACAACGGTGGTAACTTCTTCGTGGGTGAAGCCACCAGCCCTGTTATTAAATCAACCTTTAACTTTAAACACGCTATCGCCTCCTGGAACGCCGCAACACCAAAAGGAACGTGGATAGAAATTCAATTCCGCGCGCGGTTCGATAGGCGTTGGAGCAAGTGGTACAGCCTTGGCATTTGGGCGCAAGATAATTCGACCATTGAACGCCACTCGGTCAAAGGCCAGGAAGATTCTGATGGGACCGTAGCAGATGACACTTTCGTGGTTAAAAACAATGAGGTTGCCACATACAAGTTCCAACTTAAGATTCGCCTGTTTAGTGCGGACGGAAAGGGAATCGCCAAAGTGCGAAACGTCTCGGTGGCCTACTCCACAACTATCCCATCTTCTGCCACCGTTTCAGCGGGTAATTCTGCTCTGTGGAATACTCTTTTGGATGTCCCTTCATATTCGCAGATGGTTTATCCCGATGGCGGAGATGTATGGTGCAGCCCGACTTCAGTCTCGATGGTGTTGGCCTTTTGGAACAAGGACACAAGTCCATGCGAACCGCGCGTCCGTGCCACAGTATCGGGAGTATATGACTGGGTCTATGACGGTCACGGCAACTGGTCTTTCAACGCAGCCTATGCCTACACACAGGGATACGAGGCCTATATAGCTCGTCTCAACAGCCTCGCTCAAGCAGAAGAATATATCGCCGCAGGCGTATCTCTGATCCTGTCCGCCGCCTGGAAGGAAGGCGAACTGACAAATCCAGCAACCCATTCCACGAATGGGCATTTGCTCGTGCTTGTTGGGTTTGATCGGGAAGGTAATCTCATCGTCAATGACCCCGCAGCTCCCACAGATGCAGGTGTACGAAGAGTATACCTGCGCTCCGAATTCGAGCCACTCTGGTTGAAATCCTCAGGCGGGACTGCGTACTTAATCTACCCGCAAGGAATGAAGGTACCGGTTTTTCGGATATGATCAGCTCACCTGTCAAAATTCAGTCTATTAAATCAAAAGAGCCTGATGCTTTCACATCAGGCTCTTTTTCAACTTAGTTCAAGACAGTGAATTCAACTTTCTGCCCCTCTTCCAGGTTACGGAAACCATCACCTTGAATAGCGGAGAAATGGACTGAATAAAAATCAGCAGTTGTGCCTTCTCAAAGTCGTGTAGAATCAGCGTATGATATACATCATTCGAGAAAAAGCGACCAAACAACAGTTACAGGAAATGATGGAAATGCTCCAGACGTATATCAAACTCGCTGTTGACGTTGACAGAAAAATTCTGGCAGGTGGCGGAGCGATGCATGTAGTATGAAAGACTGGACAGCCATTCGAGAACGATACCTGCGCGATGATCTCCCTGTCCGCTTGGGCGGGCTGGCCGCAAACTTAAGCCGCATCAAATCCTTTGCCAGCAATGAAAACAATAAGTCACTGGTTGAAAGTCTTATTGACGACAGCAAACATTTTATTGAATGGACAGCCCCCGAAGTTGAAATTGAAACCGCCGCAAAACTGGTTGAACTGCAAGTTGAACTTGCGCGCCTGCAATTCAGATTAGATAAAGTATGGCCAGACACCGATCAACGAAGACAAATTTCTGAAAAATCAAACGCTTGGTCAAAACAAGTCCTAGAGGATTCTGGGTTGTTGAGATAGCCACACTGGTACAAATCAAACTATTTGAATCAAAAGAGCCTGACGCTTTCGCATCAGGCTCTTTTCAATGTTAGTTCAGGTTAGTTCAGAATTGTAACGTTGGCTGCCTGCAGACCCTTCGGGCCTTGCTCGACAGTGAATTCAACTTTCTGCCCCTCTTCCAGGTTACGGAAACCATCACCTTGAATAGCGGAGAAATGGACGAAAACATCCGTTCCATTTTCGCGGGCGATAAAGCCGTAGCCTTTGGCACCATTGAACCATTTGACCGTACCATTTATACGTTCAGACATTGTTTTTGCCTCCTTTGGCAAAGTAAAAAATTTAGGTGTTCTGTTTTGTTCCATCGGAGGCAAACAAAACAGCTCACGAGTATAACTGTGAGCTGTTGCTGTTCTTCTACCAACGCGAACTTACTGTTATCCTACAAGGCTTAGGATAACATAAGAATTTGTGTGAGTCAATGAAATTTGTTGGGCAATGATAAAGGTTTATCCAAAAACTTATAAAAGTCATATGCTCATGCGTGCCTGCCCTGTCCCGACCTGGCCTCGACAGGACAGGGCAGGCAGAATGACGTTTCAAATGTATAATCTTCTCACTTTGAATTTCGTTATCGGTAGTGCGGTGGATTGCCTTGGCCCAAATCCACCATTTTAATGGTAAAGACAGGAGCTCGCTTACATGAGAATAGCGGTAATTTCTGACATGCATGGAAATGACTATGCCTTTGAAAAGGTGGAAATTGATATCAAACAACAAGCCGTTGACCGAATTGTCTGTCTCGGCGACGCGGTTCAGGGCGGACCACAACCCGCGGCTATTGTTCAACGTCTGCGCAGGCTTAATTGTCCTACAGTGATGGGGAATGCAGATGCATGGTTGGTCAGCGGTGTAGAAACTGCTGACGAAGGGATTCCACCAGAACGCAAGAAAAAGATGGATGCTATCCGTGTCTGGTCACTATCACAACTCACTGAAGATGACCGTGCATATATTGCCAATTTTCAACCGACAATTACTTTATTCGTGGATGAAGAACTCAAGCTATTATGTTTTCATGGGTCACCTACCTCATTTGACGACGTCATTCTGCCAACGATACCAGAAGAGGAATTCCAGAAATTTCTTGGCCCCTATGCCTCTCATATTTTGACTGGAGGTCATACTCATACTCAGCAAATCCGACGTTTGGGAGAATTCTTCTTTTTCAATCCAGGCAGTGTCGGCTTCGCCTATAGCCATCATCAACCAGATGACTATTTCCGGGCAGACCCATGGGCAGACTATGCCATATTGACTTCGAAAAAAGGTTGGGTGAGCCTCGAATTTCGCCGCGTCCCGTTTGACCCAAATGAACTGATTCGTATCTATGCTCAGAGCGGGCGTCCATTTGCAGAGGATGCAATCGTACAATATCAAACATAACCTCTTAAATTATCCAAATAATATAAAGTTGAAGAAAACTTTAGAATTGAGTTGATATGAACAAATTAATTCTCGCAACCGAACATAGTCTTGCAGTGTGTAAACGGGAGAATGGTGAGTGGCGCGAGTCTGTGCGCGGGCTGACCAATCATCACGTGACAAGCGTCATTGCACGTGAAGGCGTAATTCTCGTTGGCACAAGAGACGGTGTTTTTCGCTCAGATGATACAGGTCGCACATGGCATGAGGCGAGGAATGGGTTGAATGTCAAACACGTGCGCTGGATGGCATATCACCCCGATAAATCCGATTTTGAGTTTGCGGGCACGGAACCCGCAAGCATCTTCGTCTCACATGATGGAGGCGAATCCTGGCGCGCATGTCCTGAGGTTGCGCAATTGCGCGACAAACACAAGTGGTCACTGCCCTATTCGCCAGAAGCAGGTTGTGTGCGCGGCTTTGCCTTTCATGGATCGCGCGTTTATGCCGCGGTCGAAGTTGGCGGGGTTCTACGCTCGGATGACAACGGCGAGACCTGGAAACTAGCCGAAGGCAGTGATGGAAACCCCGATCTCGAAGGTCCGCCCGAGCCGTTTATCTATCCAGACGTTCACTCACTGGAAGTCCATCCCTCCTCGCCTGATCTCGTCTACGCGCCTACCGGCGGCGGATTCTATCGCTCAAATGACGGTGGCAAAACCTGGAAACTCCTCTACGATTGTTATTGCCGCGCCGTCTGGGTGGATTCGCTTGATCCAGAACATATCATTTTGAGCCCTGCCGATTACGTGGACACAAATGGCCGGATAGAAGAATCTCATGATGGAGGCCAGACTTGGTCCCTGGCATCGAACGGAATCAAAGTGCCCTGGCGACATAGCATGGTCGAGCGATTCGCACAAGTTGACGATGAGTTGCTGGCCGTATTATCGAATGGGGAATTGCTCAGTGCCCTTTTATCCACCCTTGAATGGCGACGTATCCTGCCGAACATAACAAACGTGAATGCAGTTACCCATATGGGTGAATAACCTAATTTTGATTTGATAGAACAGGCAGTATAATCATTCCCACTCATGAACTTCTTGATCACTGGAGCCGCGGGTTTCCTCGGCTCTTCTCTTGCTAACTCTCTCTCCCGCGAGGGACATCAGGTGCGCGGCCTCGATGACCTCTCGACCGGCGATCCGAAGGCCCTATCCCCTGATGTTCATTTCACGCGCGGAGATGTGAGCGACCGTCCCAAGTTGTGGACTCTCCTACAAGAAGTGGACGTTGTCTATCACCTCGCGGCGCGCGTCTCGGTGCCTGAGTCGATTCTATATCCACGCGATTACAACGCGGTCAACGTTGGCGGCACGGTCGCTTTAATGGAAGCTATGCGGGATGTGGGTGTACGCCGCGTGGTTCTCGCTTCGTCAGGCGCTGTCTATGGTGACATCAGCGAGCAGCCGCTCAAAGAATCTGCGACGCCAAATCCACGCTCACCATATGCAGTCTCAAAACTCGCAGCGGAGTTCTACGTCCGCACGATTGGCGCACTATGGGGTATCGAAACGGTTAGCCTGCGTATTTTCAACGCTTATGGTCCGGGTCAGCACCTGCCAGCTTCTCATCCGCCTGTCGTGCCTCACTTTCTCAGGCAGGCCCAACGCAGTGGAACGCTGGTTGTCCATGGGGAGGGAAACCAGACCCGCGATTATGTCTATGTGGATGACGCGGTCTGTGCGATAGTTGCTGCAGCGACCGCTCCCAACATAAATGGGAGGGTAATCAATGTAGGTTCAGGGACAGAAACCAGTATGCATAACCTGGTCAAAGCTGTGCTAGATGTGACAGGTAGTAATGCAGAAGTAATTTACAATACCCAAACATCCAGCGGCGTCTCCCGCCTCTGCGCGGACCTCAGTCTTGCCAGCCAGAAATTAAATTATCACCCCTCGATCTCTCTTGTGGATGGATTAAGGTTGACTTTGAAGCGCGACCCAAGATTTAGATAAGCACAAAGGATACGAAGGATTCAAACGAAAAACCTTGCTGTTCTTTGTGTCCTAGTATGATGGAGTCCAACGACAAGAGTCGTTGGAATTCCAAAGTCAGGAGACTTTGGACTCCTCTCTCAACTTAGTACCTCGTGTTAAAGAATGCCTCTGCCTCGCGATTTTTATAATCAATCTACTTTAAAAGTGGCGCGTGAATTGATCGGCGCACGTTTGGTCCGGATCCTAAATGGAGAGAAACTTGTCGGGTTGATTACCGAAACGGAAGCATATGTAGGTAAGACAGATTTGGCCTCCCATGCCAGAGTTGGACTCACTGAGCGCACACGAGTAATGTATGGGCCTCCAGGGCATGCGTATGTATATTTCACCTATGGCAACCATTGGATGTTGAATGTGGCCACCGAGCGAGAAGGATTCCCAGCCGCGGTGCTCATCCGTGCCATCCAGCCTATTGAAGGCGTGGAAATCATGCTGCAACGCCGTCAGGGACGCGACACATTCGGGCCTGGCAAGCTCTGTCAGGCCATGGGGATCACCAAAGCAGAGAATGGAGCCGATTTAACGGAAACAGATTCCGGTCTATGGATTGAAGCGGGGGTTTTTGTTGGGGACAAAAACGTGACGATTGGTCCCCGAGTGGGGTTAAATAAAACACCAGAGCCGTGGCTCTCGAAGCCGTGGAGGTTTTTGGTTAGAGGATGGAAGATAGATCCTGTGTAGCATGGCACTCTCTAGCGCCACGCTACACAAAAATTACGGAGGAACAATGGGTTTACTCGATGGAAAAAATGCACTGATTTTTGGCCTGGCCAATGAACGCTCTATTGCGTGGGGCATCACGCAGGCGTTTAAGCGGGAGGGTGCGAATATTGGTATCAGTTACGCCGGGGAGATGTTAGAACGGCGAGTAAAGCCACTGGCCGAACAGGTAGGATGCAAATGGGTTGAGGAATGTGATGTGACCAAAGATGAACAAATCACTGTGGTGGCAGAGAAGGCCGCGCAGTATTTCGGAAAAATTGACGTCTTGGTCCATTCCGTTGCTTTCGCAGGCCGTGAAGAATTGACCGGCCCCTATTACAACACCAGCCGGGAGGGTTTCAAGAACGCGATGGATATCAGTGTTTTTTCTTTCGTTGCCTTGGCAAAAGCCTTCCACCTTATCTTGAATCCCGGTGCATCGCTCATGTGCCTGACGTATTATGGCTCGGTGAAGGTCGCGCCACATTACAACGTGATGGGCGTTGCGAAAGCCGCGCTTGAATCGTCGACGCGTTATCTAGCGTATGATTTTGGCCCGCAAAAAATCCGTGTTAACGCCATTTCTGCTGGCCCGATCCGTACTCTGGCCGCCGCTGGCGTGGGCGGCTTCCGCGACATGTACAAGCATTTCGCCGACATGTCCCCCATGCGTGAGAATATAACGATTGAGGATGTAGGTAACGCGGCCGTATTTCTTGCTTCTGACCTTTCTGCGAAAATTACTGGCGAAGTTTTATACGTGGATTCGGGCTTCAACACCGTGGGAGTGCAGATGAGTGTGAAGGAAGAGAAAAGCGAGTAATCAGTTTTCAGTGATTAGTAAATCGGGACGTTAATACTCTGTAAGTACAATGTTCACACAGAAAAATCAGCGTCCTTTCCTTTTGGGGTAAAATAATTGTTACATGTTCAAGCGTAATACCTCTTCCACAACTGAAAGCGCCCCCCAGGTCCAGGCTGTTGAGCGTATCACGTCTGTGCTTGGCTCGGGCGTCATCTGGCATGGCTCCATCAACGGCTCGGGGGGCATCCGTATTGAAGGCGCGTTTGAAGGAGAGATTGCGCTGCGCGGCATTCTCGTTGTCGGCGAGACGGGGCGCGTGACCTGCCAGAATGTGCGCGCCAATACGGTCATTGTTGCGGGTGCGGTGCGTGGCAATATTACGACTCAGAAACTGGAAATTCGCGCCACCGGCCGTGTCTGGGGCGATGTGGTTACCACCGCGTTTGTAACGGAAGAAGGCGCGTTCCTGCGCGGTCAAATTCGGATGGAAGAAACGGTCGATCTCGACCTCGAGCCTGCTCCCGAAACCACTCCTTCGGAGGCAGCCCAAGCACAGGCCATTACTCAGGCCACACCAACAGTACAAATTCCCACATCGGCCCCGCAGGGAGAATCTATTCTCGACGCGACGCAAAAGAATTCAAAAAAGAAAAAATAACAGCATGCACGAGTGCGTCGCACCATGTTGAAAAAAATCCTTTTCAGGGTGGATGAATCCTCTTAATGAGATCATTCAATCTGTAAGGTGCGACGCACCTTCCCAGCCCCATGAAATACCGAGACCTTTCCATCCAAACCCAACGCGAAGCCCCGAACAATGCCCGCACTGAAGGGTTTTCTTTTCTTGTCCGTGCTGGGTACCTCACCCGCGAAAACGACTTGACGCCCCTAGGGGAACATACAATTAAACATTTGCGCGAACTGCAAAGTAAATTAAGCGATTCGTTCTTCCAAAAAATCGGCCTCCTAATCATCGGCAATGAGGAAGAAGCTTTCTTTCCCATTAAAGCTGGATTGATTGATGTTATTCATTGTTCATCGTGCAAGTACACTGAACGGCTCGAACTCGCGCGCTTTACTAAATCTGTATTTCATCAGGAAGAGCAACTTCCCCTTGAAAAAGTCCTCACTCCCAATTGCAACACTATCGAGTCCTTGGCAATTTTTCTTAGTGTTCCCAAAGCAAAGACTGCCAAAGCCTTAATGTTTACCCGGGTAGCTGACAATAAATTTATCTTCGTCGTCGTGCGCGGGGACATGCAATTGAGTGAAACCAAATTGAAGAAACTTGTCGGAGATATTCGTCCCGCGACTGCGGAAGAAATCAGTAGAGCAGGCGCGTCTGCAGGATACGCATCGCCTATTGGGTTAAAAGACGTATTGATCGTAGTGGATGACTTAATCCTACAATCAAATAATCTTATTGCAGGCGCGAATGAGCTGGGCTATCACTTCAAGAACACAAACTACGGGAGCGAATACACTGCGGACATTGTCTCTGATATTGTTCAAGCACAAGAAGGTGATGGCTGTCCAGAGTGTGGTAAGCCGCTATCCATAATCTCTTGCATTATTTTGTCTACGCGCAGTGAGTTTTTCTTTGAGAATATTTTTTTAGCCCTAGCCGAGACATATCATGATGAAACGGGACTTACTCTCCCTAAGCCCGCCGCGCCATTTGATGTGTACCTGATGAACATAGCTGGCAAGGAAATGGACACGCGTGCAAAAGCAGAAGAGATTTATATAACGTTTCAGAACGCAAGTATTTCTGTTTTATTCGATGACCGCGATGAACGCGCAGGAGTCAAATTCAATGATGCGGATTTGATTGGTTGCCCTGTAAGGGTTACGGTTGGGGAAAAAAATCTTAAAGAGGGAATGGTAGAATTGAAGCCGCGTAAAGAGCAAGAAAATAGACGCGTATTCTTCGACAAAGTTGTTGAAGAAGTAAAAATGTATTCTGCTGAACATACTAAGAAAGAAATATGACTTATACAATCCCTATGTCCTCCCCCGACCTGACGGATGCTGACCGCCAGGCAATTATTGATGTGATCAACACGCCCATTTTGAGTATGGGCAAATACACGCCCGCGTTTGAAAATACCTTTTGCGATTTGACCGGAGCAAAACACGCCGTTGCCGTTAGCTCAGGAACAGCAGGGTTGCATTTATGCGTCCGCGCAGCGGGAATCGGTGAAGGTGATCTGGTCATCACAACGCCGTTTTCCTTTGTGGCATCAACAAATGTGTTGCTATTCGAGCGAGCTATTCCTGTTTTTGTTGACGTTGACCCGCGCACTGGAAATATCAATCCTGAATCGGTGGCAGATGCGGCGCGCAATATTGAAAAATATTTACCCCGACGTCTAGTCCCCTTAGGGGATGATAAGACGTCGGACTCCCTAAATAAATTAAAGGCAATCCTGCCCGTAGATGTCTTTGGTCAGCCTGCGGATATGGATGCTATTAATGCAGTTGCTAATGAATATGGATTGACTGTTATTGAAGATTCGTGCGAAGCATTGGGTGCGACGTATAAAGGGAAACAGGCTGGCACATTTGGCGACTTCGGCGTTTTTGCATTCTACCCAAACAAACAAATTACAACAGGCGAAGGCGGTGTCATCATTACAAATGATGATAAAGCTGCAGATCTTATGCGTGCCTTACGCAATCAGGGACGCGCTCCCGGCGATACATGGCTCCAACATACTCATCTCGGTTATAACTATCGCATTGATGAAATGTCCGCTGCTTTGGGTTATATGCAAATGAACCGGTTGGAGGAACTGCTCAGAAAACGGGAGCAGGTCGCGGCCTGGTATGAATCGAGACTATCTGAAGTAGTGGAAGTCGAAATCCCGTCCATCGAATCCAACACAACGAGAATGTCCTGGTTCGTTTATGTTATCCGTTTCGATAAAAGAATTGACCGAGATGACATCGCAAAGAGACTTGAAGCGCGGCGCGTGCCCGTCAGGCCATATTTCCTGCCGATCCATTTGCAGCCATATATGGTTGAAAAGTTTGGATATCAAGAAGGCGATTTCCCAGTCACCGAAGACTTAGGCAAGCGTGGACTAGCCGTACCATTCAGCGGTGTGATGACTGAAGAGCAAGTGGAGTATGTTTGCTCGGTGATTCGTGAGGAAGTAAGGAAATAATATTTTCTGCTGGTCGAGTAGGCGGGTGTCGATATAGTTTTGAGATTACACATTCATAGCCATCGTACACTTGCACCGCACTGCGTGTGGTGCAGTGCAGGTGTCGAGACCAGCAAGTTACATGAAAGGAAAAGATTAGCTGAAAACGTGGTGGTCTCCCTGGCCTGTCGGGCCAGGACAGGCGATACACCCCTCGCACCGTCCTGACGCACGGTGTCAGGAAAGAACACTCGGGGTTACTCGACCACCGATTACAAATAAATTATGAATGTTGGACATTTTCCCCCACCCAAACGACGCGGTCTGTTAGTTCTTACCTTAATCATTCTTGTGCTGGCTGGCATTGCTGCGCTTGGATTCTTAAATTTATCGCGTGCCCCAGTCGGCCCGACGTTTTTAATTTCATTACTTACCGCGTTACTGGCCTTCACACCAATACCCTTCCTCGGTTATCGCATCTACTCGCTATGGCGTGCAGATTATCACCTTGACCGTGATAGCCTTGCACTCAGTTGGGGTTTGCGCGTTGAAGACGTACCACTCTCAGATATTGAGTGGATTCGACCAGCGGCTGATCTCACGCGTCCGCTTTCTTTACCATCCTTTGCTATTCCCGGCGCACTGATTGGAATGCGCCGTCATCCTGATTTGGGAGTAGTTGAATTTCTCGCTTCCGATGCCGGAAAACTTTTACTGGTTGCAACAGCAAAACGTGTCTTTGCCATTTCACCAGAAAACCCTGCGGCACTCGCGCAAACTTTCGCCCGTGCAACAGAGCTAGGAAGCCTTATACCCGCGGAAGCAAAGTCAGTGTATCCCTCATTCGTCATTACACAAGCCTGGGGAAACGGTCTTGTCCGTTATCTGTGGTTAAGCGGGTTGTTTCTCAATATTGGTTTATTTGTTTGGGCTAGTTTAGTCATACCATCCACACCGCGTGTAGCGTTCGGCCTTCAATTTGCGCAAGGCAAGCTTGAGACTGTTCCCTCCACGCAATTGATCCTTCTCCCCGTTGCAAGCCTGGTTCTTTTTATCGGTGGCTGGGCTTTTGTCGTCTGGGCATCAAGTACGCTGACAGGTCTTCTCTTCCTCATCGCGATGATGTTCATTGTTACAACACCAGTCTAAGCACAACACTACAGATTGCGTCATACAAAATACACAACTCGTAACATGCCCATCGCCTACCAACTCCCTCTGGGCATCCTGCTCGCCCTGTTTATCGCCTATATTTCATACCGTGCACACAGTTTGAATAAAAGCGGTGCGGTTGCTGCAACGTTCGTTGGCACGATTATCTTTGGCATCGGCGGGTTGTGGTGGGCAATCCTATTGCTCACTTTTTTTATTACCTCGTCCATGCTCAGCCGTGTATTCAAAAATCGCAAACAGAGTTTCAACGAAAAATATTCAAAAGGAAATGAGCGCGATGCAGGCCAGGTCTTTGGCAACGGTGGTATTGCAACGCTCTTCGCCGCGCTTCACTTTTTTTATCCCGAAGCTGTATGGCCCTGGATGGGTTTTGCTGCGTCTCTTGCGGCGGTTAATGCGGATACCTGGGCAACTGAACTGGGCGTATTAAATCCACATCCGCCGCGCATGATAACGGACTTGGGGAAAATTGTAGAAAAAGGGACATCAGGTGGAATCTCGTTAACTGGCACAATCGCGTCCCTTGCAGGCGCGGCCTTAATCGGCATTCTCGCATCACTCCTCGGCCCTCAAACCGCTTCCATCAAAACAGCTTTCATCGTCACGCTAGCAGGTCTCGCAGGTTCGCTCTTCGACTCTCTCCTTGGCGCGACAGTCCAAGCCATGTACTTTTGTCCGAAAGATCATAAGGAAACCGAGAAACATCCCCTCCATACCTGCGGTACACAGACAATCCATATTCGTGGCTGGAAATGGCTAAATAATGACTGGGTCAATTTTGCATGTGGGTTGTTTGGAGTACTCGTTGCGTTGATGATTCTTTAAACAGGAAAAAGATGTTCAAGAAGGTAATTTCGATTACTATCATCGTCGGCAACATTATTGTTATTGCTGGCCTAGCCCTCCTAGCCTATCTCGGTTTCTACAACCGCTATTGGGCTGATGACTGGTGTTATAGTGCCGACGCGCGCACGCTTGGCACAGTCGGCGCGACCATGCAGTACTTTGACACTGAAACGACAGGCTATTCATCGAATCGTTACTCGCTGACGTTCTTCTCTGCCTTCATTGAAAACACACTGGGCATGTTCGGCAATCAAGTTGTTGCCATCACGACAATTGCATTATGGCTCTTTGGTTTATTTTGGATCGGGCGGAATCTCTCACGGTTAATACAACCTTTGCCAGCGAGTGTCATTTTGCTTATCTCTGCCCTTCTCCTTTTTTACAATCTCTACCTTTCGCCGCAACGCTTCCAAATCCTGTATTGGCGCTCAGGTGTGTTACCTTACAGCACGGCAGTCATCTTCTGGCTATTGATTCTTGGTTTCATCACTGACCAGATGACACGTGAAATACCCTTAAAATGGACGAATTATATAATCGCGCCCCTGGCTTTTTTGGCAGCAGGACTTGGTGAAATCAGTTGTGTCTATATCTTTAGTGGGACAACCTTGCTATTGATTTTTTCATGGTTCGCCAAGCGAAAAGGACAGGCTTGGGCTAAGAAATCATTCCAGGCAACTTTCATCGCCTGGCTATTCCTTTTATTTGGAATGATTGCTTTAATCATATCCCCGTCCAACATACGATTAGCCAATATGGAGACTAAACAAAGTGACCCGCTGATCGTACCGATTAAGTCACTCCGTCATGCACTTGATTTCATCGTAGACGCGGGGCGAAGTTTACCCATTCCTCACATCATTTTCGCGGTCAGCATCTTTTCACTGGCTATTCTTTCGAGTGAATCAAAGTCAATCTCATTTCAACGCAGATCACTAATGATTGTCTCAACGGTGGTAATCACGTATATCCTTATCGTTGCCATTCAGGTGCCAAGCGCATATTTTTACAGCGCGCCGCCAGATCCGCGCGGACAGTCCCTCTCACGTTTCACTTTGCTGGTCGGGCTAGCCGTTATAGCCTGGATTACAGGAACCTGGATTGTAGAAAAGATGGCTGGAAAATGGCTTGCAGTTGTTGCTACCCTGTCATTGCTGATTGGGATTGCATACACAGCCCGCAGTATCTCGATCATTTATAGTGAATTACCGGGCTTTATCTACCGCGCGCAAATATGGGATGAACGCGATGCGATTGTTGAGAAAGCGAAAGTGCAGGGGCTCACATTAGTTGAAGTCCCTGTGATTGATACAGCGCAAATCCGCACCCGTGATATGTTCGGCTCAAGAGGAAGGGGAATGACAGAATTCTCTGAAAATTGCGCCGCTCGCTATTATGGCGTTGAGGGATTGAAAGCAAAATTGCCGTGAGAAAGTAGACAGGTAAACAGGTACACAAGTAAACAAGTGCGCGTTGTGTACATCACTACGTGTTTACCTGTTTCATTTTTTACTTGCGCGATTTATCTTTCCAAAGCCGGAAGTTTTGCAAGATCGAACCACCTAGAAACTCGCGGACAATTGAATTTTCAGGGATGAGTCTCGCGTCAATGGGCAGGAACCATTCAAGGAATGCTAGTAATCGTTTGGCTTCAATGTATTCAGGTGTGCCGTAAGGGACTTGCCTCAATAATGGCTCAGCCAACGGTTTTAGTGCTGAAAGTTCATAAACCAGCGCTGAGTTGAACATCACATCTGCATTTTCCTGATATGGGAAGATGTGTCTCTTTTCACCACGGCGTACAGACTCCCAGCGTGAGATAGTGGACTGCGCGGTATATCCCCGTTCACGGGCATCGCGCACAATGCGGCGAATGAGACGTGTATCTGTAGTAGAGACCCTGTTATGCCGGTCGAGGTTGAGTTGTGTGAGGGCGGAGGCATAGATTCGAAACGCGCGGCCAGCCAAACGGTCCGGGATGAGACGAGGATTCATCCCGTGGATGCCCTCCAAAATAATAGGCTGTCCCTTGGTTAATTGCACTTCATCACCAAGTTCCCTTGAACCAGTAAAGAAGTTATAGCGCGGTAGTGTTGTCTTATTTCCTGCGATCAATGACTCGAGGTTTTCGGCAAGCAAAGTCAGATCGAGCGCGTCGATAGTTTCATAGTCAAGTTTGCCTTCTTCATCCAATGGAGTTTTCTCGCGGTCGACAAAGTAATTGTCGAGCTCAAGCGGGAATGGCGAAATGCCGAGCGCGAGAAGTTGAACGGCGAGGCGACGTGAAGTAATTGTTTTTCCTGAAGAAGAGGGGCCAGCGATGAGAATGATCTGTGAGCCGCGTTCAACGATTTGTTGTGCAATGTGGGATACATGGTGTTCATGTAAGGCTTCAGAAACCAAGACGATCTCATCCGTGCGACCCATTTCAATGGCATCATTGAGCGACCCGACATTATCAATCCCAAGCAATGACAACCAGCTTCCATATTGAAGAAAAGCCGCCAGCAATTTGGGATATTGCGACATCGGCTTGACGTCTGTCGGCGCGTGCCGGCGCGGGAAGTGAAGCGTAAAGCCACCATTGATGGACGTAATATCAAACCATTTCAAATATCCTGTGGATGGAACCATGTAGCCATGCATGTAATCCATCATGCGGTTGCCAAGACGATACAGAGTGAGATAATCTTTTTTTCGATATTTCAGAAGATGTACTTTATCGTCGTAACCAAGTTTTTCAAATTGCTCGATCGCCTGTTTGAGAGGCACTTCCTGACGCTCGAAGGGCAAATCTGCCGCGACAAGGTTTTTCATGTGCTCTTTGAGCTTTGATAACTCAGACTTTGTTAGCGGTTCATGATCTGTTACGTGACAATAATATCCACCCGACGCAACAGAATGGTCAATGTTCAATTTGCCTTCAGGGAAGAGATCTGCGAAGGCCATCTCGAGCAAAAACGTTAGTGAACGGCGATAGATACGCGCGCCATCGGGCATGTCCATAGTGACAGGTTGGGCACGCGAATCCATTTTGAGGCGATAACTCAATTCATGCAATTCGCCATTAATGATTGCGCCCACCACAGGCAAATCGAATTCGAGGGCATTGAAAAAATCACGAATTTGTGCACCACGCGGCCCAGATAACACACGGCCATCAGGCAAATGGATCTCAACATCAGGGCGCGCAGAAACGAGTTTGACGTCAGACATAAATTTATACTTTTAGCGATAACTTAGCAAGGAGTTTAGCTGGCTGATGAGCATAATCTTCCAGGGGGACTTCTTTCCGCGTAAGCGACATCAGCGTTTCGGTTAGGACCTTATTAACTGGTGTGGGAACATTAGCCTTTTCCCCAGCCCGAACAATCGCACCATGCAAATATTCCACTTCACTCTGCCCACGAGCGGAGTGCAAGTCGATGTGAAAAGATGGCATTTTTGCGCCACGCCCGCCGCCCGCTGCACGGCCAAGCAGTGGCTTCGAGAGCCAGAGAGGCAATTTCGTAGCAAACGCCAGCGCACGGACTGGCGTACCGGGCAGATCCACTACTTCCAAATGTTGTGCCTGCATTACCGCCAGGCACTCACGAAGCATCTCGATTTCAAGTTTATATAAATCCTTATGTGCAAATACTTCGGCAGCAGTCATATCCAGAATGGCAGATGTTGGATTGGCGATCAAATTGGTTAGCATCTTTGACCATTTCATGCTGTGCGTATCCAGATACAAGCGGCAATTGAGATAAGCATCATTGAAAGCTGCAACCAGTTTTTCAGATAAAGTATGTCCAGCCGCAATCCCAATACCGCGCAACTTCTCAAGCACGATATCTCCTGCATCTCGTCGGCTGATTGCACTAGTTACTGTACCGTAGATAACCTTATCTGGGCCAAGTACGCGCGCAATAGCAGGCTCGTTGTCTACGCCATTCGAGAGGCAGAGGATCGGAGGCATTTTATCCGCGAAAGGTTTCATGCCTTCCAGAGCAGCAGCTGTATCAAATGATTTCAATGCAAACACAGCCACGTCAAAAGGACCGTATTTTAGCGCTTCCTCTAGAGATGGCATAATCACAAATGACTGAGGACGAATGACAAAAACTTCTTTCGCTCCACGTCGCTTGTCAATTGTTAAGTCCAAGCGCAAGCCGCGCTCGTGCAGTTCCGCTACAACTTTTGGTTGCTCAACAAAAACAACTTGATGCCCCGCAAGAACCAGAGAACCACCAATATAGGTTCCAATTGCACCCGCGCCGAAGGTAAGAATTTTCAAAGGCGCTTACTCAGTCACACTGACCAAGTGGGTATGGTCATTTACAGTATCAATGATCCAGCGGTGTTGGTTGGGAAAATAGATCAAACGCGCAAAAGCTGTATTGTGAAACCGAAAACGCGTTCCGGCATTGTTGGCTTGTGGGCCAATACCGACAATCGCATGCATCAATTGGTTCAACAGACCGCCGTGCGAGACGATCAAGTATTTGGCAGGGTCTCTCTTGAGGAGATTATGTAATGCTAAACCCGCGCGCAGGAATAATTCCCAATCGCCTTCTCCGCTGCCACCAATAGAATCATAAGGCGTATAGAAATCCGGCTGAGCAAATTTACTCCGCACCTCCAGCGCGGTGAGACCAGCATACTCGCCGTTATCCCGTTCCATTAAAAGTGGCTCCGATTCAACATTTACATTCAACGCAGAGGCAATGATCTCCGCCGTTTCTTTTGCACGGAGGAGAGGACTAGTCACGATCAAATCAAATTTAACATTTTCAGATTTCCAGCGTTCTGCCAAGGCATGCACTTGTGCACGCCCAGTATCTGTTAGCTGAAAATCAGACTGTCCTTGCCAACGCGACTCGAGATTTCCAATTGACTCGCCATGACGAAGCAAGGTTAGCACAAAAGGCTGTTGTGTTTTACTTGCCATCATTCTGTTTTTCTCCTTTAATCAAATATACAGGACGTCGCTTCACCTCCTGGAAAATATAACCGACATAGACGCCGATAAATCCAAGCAAGGCCATGAGCATTCCGCCAACGATCAAGATAACGAACATCAACGAGCTCCAACCTGGCGCAAGATTGGATGTACGGCCAGTCACCCAAAACGAAAGCACGTAAATCATTTCAAGCGCGACAAGACAGAACAAGACACCACCTAGGCTAAGGCCAATATATAGGGGCACTAGCGAGAATGAAAAAATGGCATCCATCGCAAGGCGTATCATTTTGCCTAGTGAGTATTTGGAATATCCGCTGATGCGCTCAGATGGGCTATATGGCAGGATGATCATTGGATAGCCAATCCACGCGACCATACCACGTAAGAAGCGATGGTATTCGGGCATTGCTTTAAGCGCGTCAATTGCCTGACGGGAAAGGGCGCGAAAATCTGCTGTGCCTGGCAAGACCTGCGTTCCACTGATGGTATTGATTAAACTGTAAAACAATCCCGAAGTCCATTTTTTGAAGGAAGCTGGTCGGGGCGCGTCCATGCGCTGAGTCTGCACTACGTCATATCCCTGTTTAACAAGCTCAAGCATTTGCGGGATCATCTCAGGCGGGTGCTGGCCATCTGCATCCATGGTTATCACCACATCGCTGTGTGAGGCTTCCATTCCGGCTGTCAGCGCGGCCTGGTGACCGAAGTTGCGGCTAAGAGATAAAATGGTAACACGCGGATCGTCTGTGCAAATCGCTTGAAGTGAATCAGCCGTCCCGTCGCGAGAACCGTCATCTACATAAAGAAAATGGAAATCGTACGGGAGCTCATCCACGATAGAGCGAATCTTCCTGTGAGTTTTGTCGACCACCCCCGCTTCATTAAAGACTGGGATGATGAGGTCGACTGACTGCTTTCGTTTAAGAGACATCAGAAATATTCTACCACGCACAAGAGAGCATAAAGTTCGAGCCAGTGGCTCGCGCCGGTAAGTTTAAGTGTGTTTTACGTTAGAACTTGAATTCCCGAATTGCGTCAATCACAATTTCCTGCTCATTTCCAGTTAAGGCATTGTGAAATGGCAGGCGAATCAACTGGTCACTGACACGCTCCGTAACCGGACAATCGCCGGGTTTACCACCGAATCTTTGTCCCATCTCGGAGCGATGCAGCGGCAGATAATGAAAGACGCTATAAATGCCGCAGTCGCGCAAGTACATAATGAGTTTCTGGCGCAATTCGAGGCTTGGCAACAACATGTAGAACATGTGATAACTCTGTTCACAATTCTCAGGCACGCAAGGCAATTGGACTTCGTGTGCAGTAGCCCAATCATTTAAGCCTGCATAATATATCTCCCAAACCTGTTTTCGATGTAACTGTATTTTTTCACGTTGTTCAAGCTGGGCATATAAAAAGGCGGCGAGAATATCGGATGGCAGATAAGATGAGCCAATATCCACCCAGGTATATTTGTCCACCTGACCGCGGAAAAATCGTGAGCGGTTCGTGCCTTTTTCACGAATGATCTCCGCACGTTCCACGAGCGCTGGTTCATTGATCAATAATGCGCCACCTTCTCCGCTGGTGAAATTTTTTGTTTCGTGAAATGATTGTGACGCCAAAGCGCCAAACGTCCCTAGATACTTACCCTTGTATCTACCAAACAAACCATGGGCATTGTCTTCAACAATCGCAATACCATACTGGCGCGAAATCGCCAGAATTTGATCCATTTCGCATGCCACACCCGCGTAATGCACAGGAACAACCGCCTTCGTGTGTGGTGTAATTGATTTTTCGAGTTTAGATTCATCCAAATTAAGGGTATCAGGCCGGACGTCCAGAAAGACGGGTGTTGCGCCGCGTAAAACGAAGGCATTTACAGTCGAGACAAACGTAAAGTCTGGAATGATCACCTCATCCCCGGGTTGGATATCCAGCAAAATCGCGGCCATTTCGAGCGCGTGTGTGCAAGAGGTTGTCAGCAAGGCTTTTGGAACGCCGAGTTCTTGCTCAAGCAAAGTATGAACTTTTTTAGTGAACATACCATCGCCAGAGATGTGACTGTTCTCTACAGCCTGGCGAATATATTCTAGTTCGTTGCCGATGAGGATGGGGCGGTTGAAGTCAACGCGAAGGGAAGCCATATTAATCTTTTCTAACGATCAAAGTGAAATCATAAAGCCTGTAATCGTGCAGGAGAGCGACATTTTTAGAAAAGTTACGCTTGCAATAATCAAACAAATACATAGGGTCAGCATAGTAAAGATCAGGTCGCATCTTATCGGCATCGGAATACTTGGTTAGAAAATTACTTGAAAAGCCTAAACGACTAAGAGTATTAAACTCACTCAACACACTGGCTACATATTTATTCCACGATTCCCATGGTTGGTCACCGCGAAAGTTGAAGACTCCACTGGCCACTAGGTAATCACAAGCTATCAATTGAGATTTGTCTAAAAAGAATGTGCAATTGGTTTTTGCTGCATGAACTTTGCGGGCAGTTTCAATAGCGCTTTCCAGGATATCGAATCCATAATACTTAACTTGATAAGCTTTTTCGGCGAGATAGTCGGCAAGCGCGCCATATCCACAGCCATAATCAAGCAAAGAAAAAGGCGCGCTCCCTTCAATTACTTTGAGCAACTGGTCGAAGCGTATGCTCTGAGCTGGTTCACCATTCCAATCAACACCGCGAGGCGATGCGCCATGCTCCTGAATGCGTTTATCAAAATAGGATATTACTTGATTGAGATTAGGTATTTCTGCCATATCTTCCTTTACAAGAAATTAATTGCTTCTGGTCCAGTCATAAACAAGAGATCCAGAATGGTTACATATGGGTCGAATGGAGGATAGAGCTGCTCATATTCAGGATAATGATATTTCTTATATTCCAACTTAATTCCCGCGCTCTCAAACATTTCAGGGATAAGATAAGCCTGTGCTGCGGGGCCCGAAAGATACGTGGTTGCGCCCGCTTTTCGAAGTATTCCAATCAATCTTTCAGTCTTTGCCCCCTGTGGCTGATATTCACGAGACATATGAATGGTTGTGTGAATTTTAAGGCGACTGCATACCCATTGGATCAAGCGCAAGTTCAAGTCCGAGATGGAGGCGGAAGGAGTCATCAAGAGCTCTGTTAGTTCAGAGAAATAAGGTTCAAAACACGGCGCACGTCGATAAGATTCCCGAATTCGATTTAGCATTTTCTGCGCCCAAGCCATTGAATAATCCACAGCTGTCTCTTCGATCAACTGGCTCATATGAGGATACTTCACGGGTACTGTAATCCACTCCACCCCGCGAGAGGTTTTGATCTTGTTCCGGTTTCGCCAGTCCCCCTTGGTGTATTGCAGATCATCGTGGAGGATGAAAAGATCCACCTCACGTATAAAATCAAAGTAACCTCGCCACGGTAAAAAATTCGATTGGATGATCCCAACCTTCATTTATTTTCATCCGTGCTGCGCGCCATCATATATGCCCGGCGTCCACTTATACGATCAAACATACGCGCCAAATATTCGCCGATGATCCCTAAAGCAAACAATTGAACGCCACTAAAAATGGAGATGATGGATGCTAGAAATGGAAAACCAGCAACCGAGCCTTCAAGATAATAAGTGACCAATATGTACAACAAGACAATAAATCCGAAAATGGTGAAGACAAAACCAAGCAAGCTTGCAAACCTCAAAGGTAAAGTTGTGTAGCTCGTAAGAACGAGCAAGGAAACTTTAATCAGCTTAACAAGGTTGTAATTGGATTTCCCAACCCCGCGTGGCGATTCTTCCACAAGAACAGAGGCAAATCGAGATGTTCCCCATGAAAAAAGTACATCTACCAACACATCCGGGCCGTTGTAAGTTACAAAGGAATTTCGTAATGAAGCACGAAGTGCGCGAAATGAACTAATATCGCGCACAACCTTGAAACCCATTATGTATGAAACAGCATACTTTGTAATAACCGAGAAGGTATTGCGCCACCAGCTATGGGGCATCTTCCTTGGAACGCCATAGACAACATCATAACCTTCATTCAGTTTTTCAATCAGATGGGGAATTTCTTCCGGGGGATGCTGCAAATCATCATCCATAGTAACAATAACGTTATATTGGGCCTCCCGGATCCCGCATAACAGTGCATTATGCTGGCCATAATTCCGCATCAAGTCAATCCCACGGATCCAGTGATTTTGTCTGGCAAGGCGTTCAATTACAGCCCAGCTATTATCCGGGCTGCCATCATTAACCAATATAACTTCGTAGGTATCAGCAACATTCGGCAGAACTTTCGCCAAACGTTCAATTAAAGCGTCAAGTATTTGTTCGCTTCGATAGACAGGAATAACAACGGAACAATTCATAGAATCGTTATTTTACCACCTGCCTCAAAACCGGACAGTGTGCCTATCAGCAAAAATTGCAGGGCCAAAAGTGCGTGCAGGATTTAATAACGCGCCAGTGAGAGGTTCGCCCGCGAGGATGGCAAAGGCCAATATCGTGCCAATCGCTATTCAACTTCCGCCCAATTTCGTACGCCAGAAAGAAATGCCTTTCCATTCATTGGCCTCTTTCCAGCAGGTTGTACTTCATCGAGAACGAGAATCCCGCCTCCCGCGCCGACCGCTGGTTGCCCTCGATAAATAAATCTCTTCCCCACTTCAATATCTTCCTTCTCCAAATGCGCCCGATGGACCTTGAGTATCTTTCCATCGAAATCCAAGAATGCACCCGGCCACGGATTAAACGCACGCACACGCCGCTCAAGTTCCTCGGTAGGACGTGTGAAATCGAGCCGGCCTTCTTCTTTCTTCAACATGGGCGCGTAGGTCACGCCTTCTTCGGGTTGAGGCGTCGGTTGTAGGTTTCCTGATAAATAACTGGGTAGGGTTTCGAGGAGGAGATCAGCTCCCAGTGTGGATAATGCTTCAAAAACGGAACCAGCCGTATCCTGCTGTGTGAGGCGGATAGATTTTTGACTCAGTATTGGGCCGGTATCTAATCCCACATCCATTTTCATGATGGTCACCCCCGTCTCCTCATCACCATGCAGGATCGCAGCCTGGATGGGCGCCGCTCCGCGCCATCTCGGTAACAACGATGCGTGGACATTGAGGCAACCGAAGTGCGGCAGGTCAAGCACTTTGGATTTGAGAATCTGACCAAATGCTGCAACGACGATCACATCTGGAGACCATTTCCTCAATTGTTCCATCGCTTCGGGCTGGCGAAGCTTTTCCGGTTGAATCACAGGAATTCGCAATTCATGGGCGAGCGTTTTTACCGACGGCGCTTTTAGTTCGCGCCCGCGGCCTGAGAGACGATCAGGCTGTGTAACAACGCCTACAACATCGTACGCGCTAAAAAGTGCGCGCAAACTTGGGAGGGCAAAATCAGGTGATCCCATGAAAACAACTCTGGTCATAAGTTCATTTTACCAGTAGGGACAAGTCTTGACTCGCCAATAGCATTCTATTTTGAAGGATTCAGTTGATTTTTGGGTTGATTAGTTGTAAAATACCTCTAACCCATTCTAGACCCTTTCAGGAGGAACAACTCATGTCCCAAACACCAATGTCCCCAGACGTCACCAGCGATGATAAACTTTGGGCCGCTTTAGGCTACCCAATTCCTTTCGTCGCTCTCATTGTTTTGTTCATGGAGGATAAGAAAGGTCGTCCCTTCATCAAGTATCATGCAGTTCAATCGTTGGCCCTCTGGGTAGCATACACCGTCGTCTCAATCATTCTCGGCATTACAGTGGTTGGCGGAATTTGTGTTCCCTTCCTGTGGCTCGTTTTCTTATGGTGGGCGTATCAGGCGTACCAAGGCCAAATGTTCGAAGTTCCCGTAGTCACTAATTTCATCAGGAAACAGAATTGGATATAATCAGTTACAAGTACGTAAAGAAGCCTGTTTTATACAGGCTTCTTTTTTTTCTATGTTGTTATGATTGCATGAACAATTATCATTCTTATGAGTAGTATGCCAAAACGGCTAGTCCGCGTGTTTCTTTGCTATGATTCCGAGGACAACTTATTGTTCGCGAGTTGTGTCAGAGATTAAAGAATTAAGAGTGGATTGATCCTTGGCTAGATGAGGAAAATAACGCTGGGCCTAATCCATATATTGAATAAGCAAACTCGCGGGTAGCACCGCGAGTTTTTGATTCCAATGAAAAAGGGATGTGAGAAATCCTACGGGATGCTACCTGCAAGATCAGATCCCACGCGAATTTCAAGATCTACTGTCGAATTTGGATCAGGGCTGAAGCGTATCTGTCCGTTAGCAAACCCATAGGTGGCAACCAGATAGCGTAGTGTGTACAACTTGGGGCCATATATTACAACAACCGTCTGGCCATAGACATCGTTTGCCTGACCTACTTCAGTAATATTCAAGCCTTGTGATTGGAAATACGCGCCCGCGCGCTGTTCAAGACCGGTAAATGTACCATCCAAAACGCGCACACGTGCTTCCTCCGCGCGCATCAGTGATACTGGGTCGCCGCTGGCCATTGGACTCAAAGGCCCACTGGTGGTGAAGATTTCATCGCGGAGGACACGGATCTTATCCGCGATAGGTTTCAAGATACTGGCCCTCTGCCCGCCCAGAATTGTATTATCGAGCGTCACCATGGTTGTATCAATCACTCCGGTTTTGATACTTTCCGGAGCAACATCTTTTCCCAAAACTGCCAATTTAAGGGCTTCATCCAACGACATATTCGTATGAATACCATGCGATAACTTTCCATATAATGCTGGCGCCTGAGCGATCAACTGTGGAAAAAAGAGTGGATCAAAGATCTTCTGGCGAATTGCAAAAATAACTTGCTGCTGGCGTTTGGCACGATCCACGTCGCCGCCTTCAGTTTTACGAGTGCGAGCATACGCAAGAGCTTTCCAGCCATCGAGATGACGATATCCACCTGGTGTAACGACCACGTGATCTGTGCCTGGGCCCATGGGATCAAGCACAAGTCTTTCCTCTGGCCATACGTCAACACCACCGATAATGTTGATCATTTCGGCGAACGCATAGAAATCTATCTGAGCGTAATACTGGACGGGTACACCAAGGAACTGTTCGACGGTTTTCATCGCAAGCCCGGGGCCGCCACCCGGTAGCTGGTTTCCTTCCCCTGAAGGATAGGCAGTATTGATACGGCTATATCCAAAACCGGGAATATTGACCCACATATCGCGCGGAATAGACAGCATACCCGCCGTTTTCGAGATTGGATCAATTGTGAATAAAATCATCGTATCCGTGCGTGGTGGGCCCTCATCGGCTGCAATATCGCGAGCGTCCAGGCCGATGAAAAGGATATTGATGCGACTGGCTCCATCCCACGCAGGAGGTAATAAACTATCTGCAGCGGCCATGGGTGTAGGAGGCGCAGCCACAATGGGCGTTCCCTCTGGATTCACTTGGGGTGTAGACAAAGGATCCACCGTTCCACCCTCACAACTGGCAGGTGGAATTCCCGGCAAGTTGGTAAGCAGCCAGCAAGTGGTAAAGCCACGTATGAAAATGAACGCGCCGGCTGCCAAGGCTAGGGTAAGTCCCCAGAAAATCATTTGCCCCACAGATGGACGACTCAGTTTCAATTTTGGAAATTTAATATTTTTCAGAAAATCAAATCGGTTCATAGAATTTAATTTTTTTCGTTCTGTCGTAGTTGGCCTACGACAGAGAGCACCTTCAGCAGTACAACTGCTGAAGAACTATTGGCACTTTATGGTTTACCATATACCATATTCAAGCCAAGCCGATCGAGCCCTTCCTTCGCCCAGTATTGGACGATGGCAGACTCATCCTCCAGCGCAGCCATCATTGTTTTGATGGCGCGGTGATCTTTGATCTCGGCTAGTGCTCGCAAAGCAAGAATACGAACGCTACTCTTCGCTTCATTCACGACTTCAATCAGTCCCGGCACCGAGGGACCACCAATTGCAACCAAAGCATTTCCTGCCAAACCTGCCGTTAGAGAATCTTCGTCTGCAAGAGATTTGATTAATGCAGGGACAGCACTTTCTCCCGGATGGCTACATAAAGCCAGCGCGGTCGCGGCGCGCACTTCTGGAGCTGAGTCGTTGAGAAGCGGAAGCAGGTCTTCGGTCCGCGCGTGAGGCGATTGTGCAAGGGCACGAACTGCCCACCAGCGGTTGTCCGCGTCTGTTGAACGCGTCAAATCCACGAGTGCAGGAATCGAATCACTTCCTAAAGCGACGAGGTCAGGAATAGCTGATTCTGCGCGGGTATCATCACCACTGGTCAATTCAGCCAGCAGATCGTTTAACGTGGGCACTCGATTCCTTTATTTGGAAGGCGGAGGGACAGGCAGTTGATCTTGGGCCGTATTCACCCACTTATCACCCTCATCAATGAGCATGACCGGTATATCGTCCACGATAGGATATTTGCGGCCACAGTCCTGGCAAATCAGCCACGAGTCTTTATGCAAAACCAGCAACCCCTCTTTTTCGCGCACGCAATTTGGACATCGAAGAATTTCAAGCAATTCCGAACTGACCATATTTTTTCCTCATACCGCACCCTTAGTTCCCCCGCCGAAAGCTCCGCACCTTTCATTGCCAACCAGATGTAGGTGTGGGAAAGCAGGCGGGGTTACGGTGCTATCAGGCTGAGATTGTACCATGCCTAATACACGGACTTCAGAAGTTTTTTTCATGCATACGGCGCACGACACAATTCTTTTTTCTTAGCTGCTCTAGGAGGATCCTCTGTGCCAGGACCGTATTCACAGATCGCGCGCCATGGCTCATAATGTGTCTTGAAGGTATCCGTGAAATAAGCGGCGCCATTACGTAGGACTGTGCGGACCACGGTGACATCTGCGCCGTTGGCTGACCAGTCCACTTGCTTGATCTGGTTTTTACCTAACTCGGGATTTTCTTCAAATAATGGATCGGGCGCGGGAACGACATTTGTTGGACCGGAAGTTTCCCATGTGACTGTTCGTCCATCTGAGGTTGAATAAAGTTTCCAGGTCAATGTGCGCGCGCTGACATCCACATAAGTTTCCATCAGTAGCCAATAAGGTGTGTCGTTAGTAAATTTAAAATCCACCAACGGGAAATAAACAGTCGCGTCCAACCCTGCCAGATTTGAGTCGACCGAGCCGCTGGCAGTCATTTCATAATATGAAACACGATAAGCATGAGGGATACGCTCTACCACCGGATAACCGGCAAAGAACACGGTACGAAACAAAGTAGTGCTGACCTGACATACACCGCCACCCACACCTTTAATCGTGCGCCCACCGTAAATGATCAGAGCTTCCGCAAATCCGTTTTCAAGGCTGACATCCCCAAGCTCAGAACCCATCGAAAAAGTCTCACCGGGTGCAATCAAAACGCCATGATAGCGCGCAGAAGCCGCAACAATGTTTTGAATGCGCGGTTCACTTGAGCCATAAAAATATGAGGTCTGTTGGCCAACCAGTTGTGTGATGCCCAAGTCGGCGGCAGTAGCTGTATCTGTGACCGCGGGCTGTTGCTCTGCAACGGAGAGCAGAACCGTATGTTCACCACGCATGAGCGCGTCGTTGATCGCGGTGATGCTTGCCTCCACATCCATGGCGCGGCCAATTTGTGAATTGGCCATCAAATCTAATTGAAGCGTGGCATCATTGAAGATGAATTTTGAGTTGACGGGACTTCGGTCTACGAATGGTTTAAGATCGTTCAAAATCTGTCTCAGCGCCGTAGGATCGAGTCCCACCCGGACTTCAGCCTGCCCGCCGTTATCGACGCGACTCACGGCGATCATTTTCGCCACCACCGCCACATCATACGTCCACGGGCCGGGATCACCTTCCCTATAATTCGGTAAAGTCAACACGAGGGGCTGGCTGATAATGCGCCGCGCCTCGTCTGCCTGCGCAGAGATATCCATAATGGATGGTGCAGCTTCTTCGATAATGAGCGGCACTTCACCATCGCGGAACGATTGTAATTGTGCCGCGACGTAAATCAATGTTGTATCTAGATTCAATAAACGGCCGACCTTTCCTGGCTCTGCAACGACATTTGTCCCATCAAGGCGCAGACTTGCTTCCTTAACAGGTTGGTTTGACTGTGCAGCGATATTTTGCAAATAATTATAAGCTACGCGTTGGTCAAAGATAATGACTGGTGATACGTCCGTCCCGCCGCTGCGTGCACGGATCTGCCCTGCTAGCGCGCCGAAGAGCCCGCCTTTGCGGCCAAGATGATACGCAGAGAGGGCACTTGCAGATGGGTCGAAGACCATGCCTAACTCCTCTGGCGAGGCAACCCAGGTCTGGTCTCCATTACGGAACAAGATTTTTCCAGTGAATGGATATGAAAGGGCCTGGCTAAGTTTCAATGCGGCGTTATTTGGAGATAAACCGGAAACATCAACACCCGCCACCGATACGCCGGGAAAGATGCGCCCAGCATAGATCAACTGGTAGCCTAGAGTCCATATAATAACCGCTCCGAAAAAGAGCATCAGCCCGCCCGCAAGCGCGGCGAGAATCTGACTTAGTGTGTTGGGTCGTCCTTGGATAGGATAGGATAAGGTAGTCATCGGGAAGGATTATAACGAATTATTCTTGTATACATATGAGAAAAAAGTAGGGTTTTATTTAGAACGTATCGGCAAGCTATTTGTTCCTGCGAAAAACCAAGCGAGAGATTAACACGGGCATGGCATGCTCATTAAGATATTGTGCTTTAAAGCGAAGTGACGACATCAGTCGTCACTACTTTACAAATGCAACCGGTGTTCGAAGTCTCTCGACTTTGCATTCCATCAAGCCATTTTTATTCCGCGCCAAAAGCGGGTACTTCCACTTGTACCAACCCAGCCTGGACCATATAGTATGGCACCCATGCCACGCCGAACAGATTGACATAGATATCGGTCTTCTTGGGGTTTATCGTTACTTCGCTGATATCGTTGACCACCCGGCCCCAACGATCGTTGATCTCAGCAAGCGCTTCTTCACGCTGACGCTCTAATTCAAGGAGTTGTTTCTTGTATTGGGCAATCGCATCAACAGATTCCTCTACTTCTGCTTTTGCGTTCTCGGTCATGCGTCGTTTCGACAAGGAACTGGATAACCTGCGTGTACTGCGGCTTCCGGTAAATACACCGAGAATATTTTCGGCGTGCGTTCCGTATTCTTCCATTTTGCGATGTTGCAGGTCGGCCTCATCTTCCCGCAGTTCACGTTCCTCGCGCGCCAGTTTATCTTCGAGTGTTTTTATCTGGCGGTCAAAGGTCACGGTTCTTTTGGCGATCTCGGTATCACGCGCGTCGCGTGCTGTATCGGCACAAGCTTTCATAAAATCAGCCTGGCTGATATCCGGCCCGGCATAGACTTTCAATGTCGTATTCGCGCGCGCGACGACAGATGAATTTCGGAAGACCCAATCAATAAAATCTCTTTGTATGGCAGTCATTAATTTTGAGTCGTTCAATGGAGAGGTGATATCGCCAAATTGTGCAGAAGCAACAGGCATGGTTTCCACTCTATCGAGCGAGGGCCCATTATATGTAAAGTCCTCCCAACGAATGACACCTCGCTTATCCGGTGAGGTAACCAAAGCTGCACGCAAAATTTCTGAATCTACGCCATATTTGCGGTCACGGATGCGGACTTGTGCAGAGGCAAGCAAAGCAGGCTTGTAAACCACGCCTTCAATCATCGCTTCAGCAGGCATGGAACGTCCGGTAGCAGAGAATGCTTCGGGCAAGCTGTAATTCTGAGGGAGGAAGTATTCACGAATCGCGGCAGGCAAAGAAGGTTTGGTGTGCGAAGATTGCAAGTTGCCTGATGGTGGAGCAGCAGACTCTTCCAATGCTTTCACTTTTTGGCGGTTGGGCACCGGTTGAGTTAGAGACAAGGGCGGATTAACGGTAAAAGCCTGGACTTCATCTACGGGCCGTGTGGGAGGTTCCGATGAAACTGCGGATTGAGCCGGTTTCGATTTAACGGGAGCAGGTGTCGGTCTCGCGTGAACGAGATCATTGAGGGCAGGAATCTGACTCCGTGTGAGAGGTCCGGCGAGGAAGTTCATCGTCCAACGAGTTTGGAATACCGAAGGAGTCTGTTCGTGTACATTGTGCATCACGAAGACGCGTTTGCCGAGAGTGGAGATAAGTTTATCCAAGGTAGCGCGCGAGACGCCGCCTGCCGCGCCTTCGAGACCATCGAGCAGGCGGGCCTTATCTTGTTCGGTTTGCAGTTTGCCAATAAACCATGTACCCGCATTCGAGAGTCCTTTGTAATCCACATCGACAGGATTCTGTGTGGCGAGCAGGAGACCAAGGCCAAAAGCGCGCGCCTGCTTCAACAACCGTAGAAGCAGTTGCTTTGAGGGTGGGTTGCGTTGAGGCGGAAGATAGCCAAAGATTTCGTCCATATAGAGCAATGCACGCAAAGATGTGGAACCACTCTGAGTACGCATCCATGTTTCGACTGCCGAAAGCAATAACGTGAGAAAGAACATGCGCTCTGCATCGGAAAGATGAGCCAGATAAAAAATGCTGTGACGCGGCCGGCCGTCTTCCGCAAAGAGCAGGGATTGAATATCGAGTGATTGGCCTTCACGCCATGCTTCGAAGGCGGGTGCGGCAAGGATGTTGTTCAACACCATTGCCAGTTCCATGCGATTCTTGGGTGGAAAGAAGGTATCCACGGGAAACGCGCCAAGCTTTTCGAATGGAGGTGTCTGCGTTTGCAGAATAAGTTCGGTCAATTCAACGTCGCGGCCTTCACTCCAGGCATTCTCGAAAATATTTGAAAGCAGAATATGTTCGCGCGAACGGATCGGATCAATATCATCTATCCCAACCAGGCCAAGCAATGCAGTAACGGTACTCGAAATTCTCTCGCGTAGAACCTCGCGGTTGCCGGCCCACTCCAACTCAGGCGCGGCCAAAGACGATAATACACTTACAGGAATGCCAGCGTCCGAGCCGGGCGTATATATGGCAAATTGCGCGGCATTTTGAAGCGCAAGGACGCGGTCCTGGCTGATGCCCCATTCTTGCAAACCATTGCGCCAGGCCAAGGCTGCTTCGGTCGCGGCCTGCTCCAATGTTGTACCCGCTCGACGCGCCATCTCAGGATCGATCCATGGCTGGAAATCCTGCGGAACAAGGTCAGGAAAATGTAATAATAAGTTGGTGAGATCGCCTTTAGGATCAATGATGATTGCAGGAATTCCATGCAATGCGGCTTCTTCAAGCAAACCAATACATAATCCGGTCTTACCGGAGCCGGTCATACCGGTAACAACACCATGCGTGGTTAGATCAGCAGGATCATACTCAACTGTCTGCGTCGTCACTTTCCCAGTATTTACATCAAATAGACGGCCTAAATAAAAAGTTGAATTGGCCATTGAGTCTCTCCTCACGAAAATATACTGTTCTGCTAAAAAAGACCTCTTGCGAAAGTCAGATGTAGGTCAGGCTTTTAGCCTGACATCTATCGAAAACATAAGCTTTGGCGGGTTGCCCCGTACTGCAAGAGTTGAAATCAGGGTTAGAGTTTATAGAAGCAACAGTAGAACGTGCGTGCTATAAGGGTTAATTTACTCTATTTTGTTCTAAAAGGCAACTATGGTTTTCCCCCCACCTTTCTTTTCCCAAACTGAGAGAGGAAAAACTCTGCGAGGGGTTACCTCGCAGAGTCAAATTCTTAATCATCCCCACCACCGCCGGAATCGCCGCCACCCCCGCTCCCACCCGAATTATCGTCACTGCCACTGTGACCACTGTTATCGTTAGTATTAATTTGACTGTCATTACTGCTTTCACTGCTATTATCAGTGCTGCTACCATTATTGTTATCTTCAATGTTGCTATTACTATTATCGTTAGTATTGCTGTTCTCAATACTTGTACCCTCATTCGAGTTGGCGTTGGAGTTATCATTTACGTCAATGCTGCTCGAATCCTGATTAGGTGAGGTCTGATTTTCCGTTTCTACTTCATCCAATGGCTCACCGGCTGGAACAACCGCTCCTGTCGGAAGCAATTCAATCGATTCAGCTTCCACGAATCCTGC